>OLOZ01000422.1_pt1 | contig 40071 bp, 35 predicted proteins | sample 1673021 | NCBI WGS metagenome assembly OLOZ01 (sample SAMEA3136747, study PRJEB25190) | human gut metagenome | biome: human gut; feature: human-associated habitat; material: faeces | place: Austria | collected 2013 | reverse complement strand
ATGGAAGCATTTCCTTTTGAATGCGTTTCCTGACATTTTCCAAAGCCCACGTAACATCGATTGTGCTTGCACAAAGAAAACTCTCTTTTTCCATTCCATATATCCTCCAAATAACGTATAATATTATTTATACGAAAAGGAGCATATCTATGAAATTAAAAAACGTATTAATCACAGTAAGCGATATAGAAGAATCTAAAAGGTTTTACCATGACTTATTTGGTTTAGATGTTATTTTAGACACAGACGGAAATATAATTTTAACCGAAGGTCTTGTTCTTCAGGATATAAATATTTGGAAAGAAGCTTTGAATGGTGATGTGATTTTGCAAAATAATGCAAGTGAACTATATTTTGAAGAAACTAATATAGAAAATTTTGTGGATAATTTAAAACAAAAATATCCTAACATTAAGTTTGTAAATGAACTTACAACTTTTAACTGGGGACAAAAGATGGTAAGGTTTTATGATTTAGACGGAAATTTAATTGAAGTGAGAACACCAATGTAGGCAGGTTTTAATAATTCGAAATTCAGAAGATTGAAAGGAGTAGCAATATGAGTGAAGTATTAAAAGAAATGAAGGAAAGAAGAAGTATTCGTAAGTACAAAAGTGAAATGGTTCCACAGGATGTACTTGATAAGATTATAGAAGCCGGTTTATATGCAGCTAGTGGAAAAGGCACACAAAATACAATAATTATTCAGGTAACTAAAAAAGAACTTAGAGATGAAATTGCTGAAATGAATAGAAAAATTGGCGGTTGGGAAGAAGGTTTTGATCCTTTTTATGGTGCACCTGCAATGTTAATTGTTTTGGCAAAGAAAGACTGGCCTACAGGAATTTATGATGGAAGTTTGGTTATGGGTAATCTAATGCTTGCAGCACATGATTTAGGTATTGGAAGTTGCTGGATACATCGTGCAAAAGAAGAATTTGAAACACAGTGGGGAAAGGAATTGCTTAAATCACTTGGAATTGAAGATGAATACGAAGGCATAGGTCATTGTGCTTTAGGTTATGTTGATGGAGAATATCCTAATACACCGGAGAGAAAAGAAAATAGAGTTTATTATATAAGATAGAGAGAAAAATATGAATAAAAATAAGAAAAAAATAATTGAAGTGTGTAATTTAACAAAAGAATACAAGAATAAGTTGGCAATTGATGACTTGTCTTTTGATGTGTATAAAGGAGAAATTTTAGGTTTACTTGGTCCTAATGGAAGTGGTAAAAGTACCTGCATTAACTCAATTTTGTCATTGCTTAAATATCAAAAAGGCACAATTAAAATTTTCGGAGAGGAAATGAAACCTGATTCCTATGATATAAAGGAAAAAATAGGGGTCATATTCCAGGATGTTGCTGTTTTTGATGAATTAAATGTATATGACAACATAAACTATTTCTGTGGCTTATATATTCAGGATAAGAAAATCAGAAAGCAGTATGTAGAAGAAGCAATTGAGTTAGTAGGTCTTGGTGAATTTAAAAAGTTTTTACCTAAACAATTGTCAGGTGGTCTTTTAAGGAGATTAAATATTGCTTGTGGAATAGCCCATAAGCCAAAATTAATTTTTTTAGATGAGCCAACAGTTGCAGTTGATCCTCAAAGTAGAAATAACATTTTAGATGGCATAAAAAAGTTAAGGGACAATGGGGCAACAATTGTTTACACAACTCATTACATGGAAGAAGTAGAAATTCTTTGTGACAGAATTATTATTTTAGATAAAGGAAAAATAATAGCTCAGGGAACAAGCGAAGAGTTAAAACATCAGGCTAACATTGAAGAAAAAATAGAGCGTGTAGGCCCTACATTAAATGATGTATTTTTGAAATTAACAGGAAAGGAATTAAGGGACTAATGTTTATTCATAATTTGAAGTATACAATACAAACATTGTTCAAAAATAAAATATTAATATTTTGGACCTTTGCTTTTCCTATTATTTTAGGAATCTTCTTTAATATGGCGTTTTCAAATATTGAAAAGGATGAGCAGTTAAAGGTATTTGACATTGCTGTTGTTAATGACAGTCAATTTGAAAAACAGATAATTTATAAGGAAACCTTGAAAGAGTTATCTGATAAAGACAGTAAGAATCAATTGTTTAATATTAAATATGTTACAAAGAAAAAAGCGGATTCTCTTTTAGATGACTCAGAAATTGAAGGTTATATTCAATTTAAAAATAATGAACCTAATGTTGTGGTAAAAGAAAATGGTACATACGAAACTTTGCTTAAATTTGTTGTAACAGAAGTTAAACAAAACAAAAGTGTTATTGAAGAATTGTGCAAGAAAAATATAGAAACACAAATTGCAAAAGGAAATACATCTTTTGATGGAGAAAAAATTGCCAAAGAAAATTTGCTAAAAATTAATGACACACATGTTAAATTAATGGACAAATCAAGTGCAAATTTAGGTTATATGCAAATTGAATTTTATACTTTAATAGCTATGGCATGTTTGTATGGTGGGACTCTTGGACTTACCGCAATTAACACTTGTTTGGCAAATATGAGTAGCAAAGGAAAAAGAATTTCAGTATCGCCTAACAGAAAAAGTATAATCGTGCTAAGTTCGGCAGTTGGCTCATATATAGTAAGCCTTGTTGGAATAGCAATTTTGATGGCATTTTTGAAATTTGTTATTAAAGTTGATTTCGGCGGTAATCTGCCATTGGTTCTTTTACTTACATTAATTGGTGATTTGGCAGGTATATCATTAGGTGTGCTTATTGCATCTGTGTTAAAGGTGTCTGAAAATGCCAAAGTAGGTATAACAATAGCTGTAACAATGTTTTTCTCTGTTTTGTCGGGCATGATGGGTGTAGCTCTTAAATATGAAATCGATAAAAACGCCCCAATAGTTAATCTTGTTAATCCTAACAATTTAATAACAGATGGTTTTTACTCATTGTATTATTACGATACATTAAACAGATATTTTAGGGATGTTTTCTATTTATTAATATTTATTGCAGTCTGTTTGATAATTTCTTTCGTAAGTTTAAGGAGGGAAAAGTATGACAGTCTTTAAAACAATATTAAAAATATTAAACAAGAAAAAAGGAATGTTGATTCTTTATACAGCAATACTTATTTCAATTACGGTTTTAAACCAAACATCAGGCAGTAATGCAGTTGATTTTGAGGACTCAAAACCGGACGTATTAATTGTAAATAAAGATGGAGATAATGCGATAACAAAAGGATTTACAGATTATATAAGCAAACATTCAGAAATAAAAGACATTGATATTAACAATGATGAAAACGTGGATGATGCACTTTTTTATAGAGATGTTAATTTTATTATTTACATACCGAAGAATTTTGGAAAGGATTTAATGGAGGGTAAGATGCCCACATTAGAATATAAGTCTACAAAAGACCAATATTCCTCATATACCAAAATGCTGGTAGAAAAATACATAAAAATGATAAACGTATATAAGGATTATTACACGGGAGAAGAACTTATAAGTAAAGTAAACAAAGTGGTAAATGATGAGGTAAAAGTAGAATTAAAGACTTCTCTGGATACATCAAAGTTAAGCAGTATGACAAGATATTTCAATTTTTTAAATTATGCTCTATTGGCAGGTTGCGTATACTGCATAAGTATGATTTTAGCAAGTGTAAAAGAAAATAATGTTAGAAAAAGAACAATAATCAGTAGCTACAATTACAAAAAGTTTAACAGAATTGTTTTACTTACTAATGGTATTCTGATTCTGGTAATGTGGATTTTCTACATGGTACTTAGTGGAATTTTATTTAAAGATTTGCTTATAAGTACCAATGGCTTAGCTTACATTTTAAATGCCCTTATGTTTTCAATTTGCAGTTTAACCATAGGATTTTTTATTGGAAATATTACTCAAAATAAAAATGCCATAGGCGGAATTGTAAATGTGGTGGCGCTAGGTTCATCGTTCTTATGTGGATGTTTTGTGCCGGTAGAGTATATGCCTGATTATGTTATAAAAATAGCACACGTTTTACCAACGTATTATTTCGTTGCAAATAATGAATTAATAAAAGGTATGGAAAGATTTAATTTCACTGCTATTAAACCATTACTAATTAATGGAGCGGTAGTTTTAGGTTTTAGTATCTTGTTTACTGTCGCCACAAATATTGTAAGCCGTAAGAAACAAACAATTGCTTAAAAAAACTAAAAAAGTTATAATAGGAGAAAACAAAATGAACGAAGTTCATTTTCTAGGAAATTTTTCGACGAAATGCCGCCGACTGAAAGGAGAAATGATTATGGCAAGTGAAAAAGATATAGAAAACCTTATGAAAATGTTAGATGGTAAGGTGGAAGCAGGAACAAGCAGAATTAACGTAACAGCTACAGATGCTTTTGCTGATGGTGAGATAAAGGAAGTTCATCATCATGGAAGATGTGATGTGGGTAGTGCATGGGCAAAGGGAACAGTGAAGAATCCTGAATGTATTGATATACCTACGGAAATCGAACCAGAGGACTAGATTAATTAGAACAAAAAATGACTAAAACAAAATAAACCAGCCTTCAATAGTCATAACATAATTTGGCAAAATGAAGGCTGGTTTATTTTTCATAGTCTTTTTAGCAGTTTATTTGTTTCTTGTATAAAATAAATGTTACAAATGCAGTTATAAACTCAGTAATCCAAAAACTGTGCCATACACCGGTTGAACCTATCAACAGATTCAAAATAAAAGCAAAGCCAAGCATTACGAAAATATATCGTAACATTGAGATTATCAAAGAAGAAAATCCCTTACCTAAAGCTTCAAGACTTCCTGATACAGTAATTGATACAGAGGAAATAATAAAGCCAATACTAATTATTCTTAAGGCAGTAAGTCCAATTGAAATTGTATCGGGATTAGCAGTAAACAAACCAATTAATTTTCCTGGAATTAATAAACAAAGAACTGTTCCAAGTGCCATTACTGTCAATATAATTGAAAGAGCAGTTTTGAATATTTTCTTAACTCTTGTATATTCTTCGGCACCGTAATTATATGAAATTAACGGTCTCATGCCCTGCACAACTCCATTTGCAGTTAAATACAAAAACGTCTGTAATTTATAGTAGGCACCAAGCACTAGAACATAGCCTTCTGAATAAACAGAGAGAATACTGTTTAAAACTGATACCTGTAATGAAGGTAAAGCCATGTTTAAAGTAGCAGGAAAACCTATTGAGTATAGCTTCTTAACTAAATTCTTATTAAATTTTAAATCTTTCACCGTAACTTTAACAGGAATTGGTCTAAATATATAAAAAAGAATATACCCAAGTAAAGTTGCTACCTGTCCGATTACAGTGGCAATTGCCGCACCTTTAATACCAAGTTTTGGAAAAATACCTAAGCCAAAAATTAATATAGGGTCAAGGATTATATTGGTAACACAGCCTAAAATCATGCATATCATGGAAACCTTCATTTGACCCACAGCCTGAAATATTTTTTCAAAACTAATGGAAATTGCTATTGGAATTGAAAAAGCAAAAACAATATAAGAATATGTTAAGCCATTGGAAATTACATTTGCATTATCAGTAAATAGTCCAAGATACAATTTAATTGTGGAAATACAAATAATTGTTAATAGTATTCCATGAAAAATATTGCATAATAATCCTAAAGTAGTTGCGTTGTTTGCTACTTTTTGATTTTTTGCCCCTAAGTAAAAAGCAACAAGGACGTTAATACCTATTCCAAATCCTACAGTAACAGCTGTTACAATGTTTTGGATTGGGTAAACTAATGACAGGGAAGTCATTGCATCTTCACTTATTTGCGCAACAAAATAACTGTCTACAATATTATATAAGGCATTTACCAGCATTGAGATTGTCATCGGTAATGCCATGGATAAAACCAACGGAAAAATTGGTTTTGTTTTCATAAAAGTCTGTTCCATTTCTTTTCTCCAACACATAAAAAATCAAGTTCCAAAAAATTATAATAAAAAATTAAATTTAATGCAATAAAAAAGAAATAGCCTTCGTATAACAATTGAACAACAAAAAAAGAAAAGGGTATGAAAAGTCCTCAGTTTGTTTTCGAAAACAATGAAATTACAGGTAAATCAAAAGATTACATCAAATTTCTACGTTTAATATATGTTTGACTTAATAAACTTTAAATTGTACTATTGTATAGGAAAACAAAAAAGGTAGGAATGGAAGTATGGATGAAAATAAAAAACAGTATGGTAATGATGCCATAAACGAAGATTGGTTTGAAGCTATTTCAAAAGGCGATGACCAGGCATTCACAGAATTGTATTATTCCAGTTACAAGGAATTGTTTGGTTTTCTCTTATCACTAACAAGGAATAAAGAAGACGCGGAGGATTTGCTTCAAAATACATATATAAGAATTAGAAATGGTAGTCACTTATATAAAAAACAGGGTACACCAATGACTTGGATGTGTGCCATAGCAAAAAATCAATATTTAGATTTTGTTAGAAAAAATAAAAAGAATAACAGTGTAGATTACGACGAAGTTGAAAACTATGTTTCAGAGGGCATGGAAAAACAAAGCCCGCAAATGAAAAATGTAGAAGACAAAATGTTAATAGAACATATATTTAACATTTTGGGAGAAGAGGAGCGAACCATTGTTACCTTACATATGATTGATGGCTTGAAGCATAGAGAGATTGCAGAACTCGTAGGTTTATCTTTATCGACGGTGTTATCGAAATATAACCGGTCGCTTAAGAAATTGAAGAATTGTCTTGTGGATTATTAGAAAGGAGGTCATTATGCAGGAAAAAGATATTAGAGAAAAACTTAATAAGGAACTGGAAGAAATGGCTCCAGATATGTTACAAAAGATATTAGATACTCCAATTGAACCTATAAAGAGTGAAAAGGAATTATTTGGAAAAGACAGACCTTTATTTAAAGAGAAAAGTAATGTTATTCATTATTTTAAAGTACCTGCTATAGCAACATTAGTAGCAGCATGTTTCGTGGCATTAATTATGATTATGCAACCATTATTTAATTTTGGTGGAAATCAAAAACAGTTGGCATTTTCAATTGTAATTGATGTAAATCCAAGCATCACAATTGATGTAAATGACGATGGAAGTGTTAAGAAGATTAAAGGTGGCAACAAAGAAGGAAAAGCGATTGCCAACTACACGTTAAGTGAAATGCAGGATAATGACGGATATGAAAAAGCAATTAATCTTGTTGTAAAGAATCTTCGAAAAGAAGGTTATTTAAAGAAAAACAAGAAGAATGTAATGCTTGTTTCAGCAATAAATAAGTCATCAGACAACAAAGAGGAAGCAAAGAAACTTGATAGCGAAAAACTTGCACAAATTAAAACAGAAACAAACGAAGCAATTAAGATTCGTAAGTTAAAGTGTAAGGCAGTATACCAAAACGTTAAAGTTACTAAGAAAATAAAAAAGGTTGCAAGAAAGAATGATGTTTCTCTTGGAAAAGCTAACCTTTGTATTGAAATTTCAAAAGAAGATAATGAAAAAATCAGTACATTATGTCAAAGTAAAATCAGCACTTTAGTTGATAAGGCTGAACACAACAAAAATATTGTAATTGATACAGTTGAAATTGCGGGTGAAGATTTTAATACAGAACCGGTAACTAATGGCGGTGAAACTGAATCTGTTTCAGATGTTCAGGAAAGTGTTTCAATGACAGAAGCAACAACAGAAATGGAAACACAGGAAACAGTAGTAGAGGAGACAACAGATTCCACTCCTAAAGAAACTCAAATACAAATAGAAAGCACTCAGGTTGTTACTGAAGAAACAAACTAAGTGCTTTCTGTTAAAGGTATTTACCTTGAATAATATCCATATCATTAAAATATTTATTAATATAGTTAAGAACTAATTTCTTGTTGCCGCTCCATTGAGGTTCAATGAGTAGTGACTTAGGACCATCACCTGTTAGTCTGTGAATAACAATATCAGATGGAATATTACAAATACATTCACCAAGAAGTGAAGCGTATTCTTCAAGTGAATAAATATGAAATTGATTTAAGAAATACTCCTTTTCTAAAGGGGTATTTTTTAATACATGAAGAAGTTGTAACTTAATACCTGAAATTGGTTTAGAACAGACATATTTTACACTTGGCCTTGTTACTGAAGGAGTATTAATTACATCAAGGGATTTATTTGAACAAAATGGATCAGCATTGACAAAAGACAGCAAGTACAAGTTTATAGATGTTAAAAATTCAGGCTGGCTAAATAATCAAATAGAAAATTATGTAGCCGCAGTAGTCAATATAGACAAGAGCAATTATACAAGAGAGTTTATTGCTACAGCTTATGCACAGATACATTATCAGGATGGTTCAGTTGAAACAATATATGGAAGTGAAGGTGCAAGATATAGCGACTCACGTTCAGTGTCTTATATTGCAAAGCAGATAAAATTAGATTCAAATTATTACAATAGTTTATCTACAACAAATAAAAACATAATTGATAGATTTGCAAATAATTAGAATTTGCAAATAATAGATTTATTGACAATATAGCAATATAATGATATTCTCCACTTAAGAGAATAAATGAGCGAAAAAGATTATGAAAGACATTAATTAGGGACAGAATTATAAAATCCAGACATTACATTAATTAATGAATCAGATTATCTGAAGTTCTATGTGATGGCTGGATTTTTTTTATAACAAGACATTTTTCGCATAAGATGACAATAGTGAATGGGTGGGAAGATGGATTGATATTCAAGAACGATATTTATAAGTTATGTTTATTTATAATTAATTTAAAAGGCCTTCGAAATAAACATACTTATTTATATGAAAAAATGGGAAAAATGAAAGGAGAAAATGCATAAACAAACGAAAGAATGAAAGATAAACAAATTGTGGTTATTGTTATTGCAACCAATATATCAACAGCATATTGGGGCAAAATAAAAAGCTACGAAATGTAATGTGCAGTTAGACAAGTTATGATTAGATTCAAATACCAGGAGCAGATGATCAGACAGTTGTAAAAGGACGTTGGGTAGTTGCAAAAGCTGCAATAGACTATAGTATAGCCTGTTTAGAATCAAATAATATTGGGGATGCAGCAGAGATAATATATGCATTAGAAGATCAAACCTATACAAGCAATAGTCAATTATTTTTAAAAAAAGTTTGACTAAATATGTTCAAGATAACGGCTGGCATATATCAAAAGATGTGACAAATGCAAATATTGATTAAATTTGTCGTGTAATAGTTTATAATTAACAATTGCATTTGAAAATATATATTGCTTTATATTTGAATAGAAAGGACAAGATTATGAGCATAAATTTAAAATCGAAGTTGGGAATTTTTATAAAATCTATGATAATAGTTTTTATGTTAATTGTTGTGGGAGTAATGCCCACAAAGTTGGTTAGTGCCAAAGTAATAAAGAATGACAAGACAGGAATACCTGATAAAGCTTTATATCAGGCAATATTGTTTGAAACTGGAAAAAATAGTAATCAGAAGATAACAGAAAAAGACCTGGAAAACGTATATTCTATTGGAGATTATTTTATAGAAAAAAATGAAAATAGAAAAATAAAAAGCTTAAAGGGAATTGAAAAATGCAAAAAATTGTTCAGTTTAGAAATACCTATATGTGGATTAAAAAACTTAAAAGGAATTGAAAAATGTAAAAATTTAGAATTCTTAACAATTAGAAATGGAAATTTAGAAGCGGTTAATAATCTGGCACAATTATCAAAATTACAGAAAATTACCATGAAAAATGTAAAAGTAAAAGATTGGAATGGTCTGGGAATGCTAAGACAAATAACAAATCTTGAAATTTACAAAGGCAATTTGAAAAATTTAAAACAAATTAAAAAACTTGGAAAAATTGAGTATATAACTATTAAAAAAACAAAAATAACCAATGTAAAAGGTATTGAAAAATTAAAGAACTTAAAAGGAATGTATTTTGCTGATAATAAATTGAAAAAATTATCAGGAATTCAAAATTTGAAAAAATTAGAGGATGTTGATGTATCTAATAATAAATTAACACAATTACCATCTATGAAGAAACTGAAAAAATTCAATTTAGAATTCTCAAGTTTTGCCGGAAATAAACTTAGTAAAAAAGAGCTGAAAAAGAAACTTCCATCTAATGTGCCAAATTGGTGGATAGATGATGAAGCAATTTTGCAAAAGACAAAAAAGAAATTAGAAATAAAAAATAAAAACAAAATAACAGCATCAACTAAAAGTATTACAGGAATGACAGAGAAGAATACAAAGGTAAAGTTGATGACGTTAAAAGGAGAAAAAATAAAGGAAGTTAAAGCAAATCAAAAAGGAAAGTTCAAATTGAATGGACTGGATTTGAAGCAATATCAGGGGAAACAACTAAAAATAGTAGTATGTAAGCGACTTCATGATTATATAAATGGTGAAGGAGGGGATTATATATTAAAAACTATAAAATTTAAAGTAAAAAAATAGATATTCTATTATAAATGATGGAGCTGTAAGTTTATGAAATGGACTTACAGCTCCTGTATTTACAGAACTTTATTATGCAAGTTATAAGCAGTTTTAGTTTTATTGGTAGCACCAACTCTTTACAATAACAATGATTCAAAAAAGTAGCATTTTCCGTAGTTATTGATGTAAATCCAAGCATTAGAATATCTGTAAATCATGACGGAACAATACACAACGTTAAGGCAATAAACAATGATGGAAAAGAAATAGCAGCTTACGTCAACAGTGAGTTACAAGATGAAGACAAATACACAAGTGCAGGGCGGTCTATCAAAAAGTAGATGTATCAGCAAAAGTGGCAAGAGTTGCAAAGAAAAACAATGTATCCGAAGGCAAGGTTTCGCTTTGTATAAAATTGGCAAAAGAAGATAAGGCAACTGTAAAAGAAATGTGTAATGAAAATATCGAAAAGTTGGCTAATAGGGTTGAACATAGTAAAAATCCTGTTGTTGACAGTATTGCAATTGTAAAAGATAACAATATACAGATGGAAGATTTTTCTGAAACAGAAAGTATGGCTGAGATAACTGAGACAGAGGATGCAAATCAGCCCCCAAACGAAACAACCGATCTGACAAATAATCAATATTTGTCAAATCGGTTTATTGTAGTTTTTTTCCTTGGATAATGTCATGCTCCTGAAAATATTTGTTTATATAGTTTAGAACTCTCTTTTTATCAGCACTCCACTGTGGAGCAATAAGAAGAGATTTTGGACCGTCACCGGTTATTCTGTGAATTACAATATTTTTAGGAATGGTACATATGCATTTACCAAGAAGAGTGGTATACTCTTCAAGAGAAAATACATGAAATTTATTTAAAAGATACTCCTTTTCTAAAGGAGTATTTTTTAATATGTGAAGAAGTTGTAGCTTGATGCCTGATATAGGCTTGTTACAAACATATGAAATACTTTCCAAAATATCTGACTCAGTTTCATAAGGAAGTCCTAAAATTAAATGTACAATTACCTCCACTCCAATGGCATTTAATTTAGATACTGCATCATCAAATATATTCAATGTATATCCACGATTTATATATGTTGCTGTATCTTCATGAATTGTCTGAAGACCAAGCTCAATCCATACAGGCTTTATTTTATTTAATCTGTTCAATAAATCTATAACATCATCAGGAAGACAATCAGGTCTTGTACCAATGGATAAACACACAATATCTGGGTGATTGATGGCTTCGGTAAAAATCTTTTCAAGATAGTCTACGTTGCCATAAGTGTTGGTAAAAGACTGAAAATATGCAATATACTTTCCATTTTTTATTTTTGTAGAAACTCTTTCTTTTGCCATTTCAATCTGCTCAGTAATAGAGTAATTGCATGATGTGGCAAACTCTCCCGAACCACCATTACTGCAAAAAATACATCCCATATCACTTAATGAGCCATCTCTGTTGGGGCAGGACAAACCTGAAGAAAGACTTAATTTGTATACTTTGCAACCATATTGATTTTTTAAATAACTGTTTAGTGAATTATATCTGTTCATGGGAGTAAGTATAGCATAAATAAAAACAAAAAAGAAATAGAGATTTAAAAAATAATGATTGAAGAAATAAAGATTGAAGAAATAAAAAAGTCATATGCACGAATGCATATGACATAAGTAACGGAGAAGGAGGGATTTGAACCCTCGCGCCGATGCTATCGACCTACTGGTGTTCGAAGCCAGACCCTTCAGCCACTTGGGTACTTCTCCAATATGTGTAAAAACACAATAAGTTTTATACCATATTTTGTATTTGGTTTCAACAATATAAAGAAACATAATAAAGTTATATAACAATTTTTTAAAAGTTTATAAAAAATATTTTTAACGTTTTTTGAAAAATTGAAAAAATATAATATTTAATAAAAAACGTTCCACTAGGGATACACACTAGTGCGAGAAGAAAATAGTTGTACGGGATATTATTTTTTAATACTAAAAAGCCTTAAGACATTGACTATAGGGCTTTTTTCGACTAAAATAATATGGATTATAATTTGTTAAACAATTATCGAAGATAAATGATAAATACATTTTAAGGAGGAACAAGTTATGGGAATGACTATGACTCAAAAAATTCTTGCTAAACATGCAGGACTTGATAGTGTTGTGGCAGGACAGTTAATTGAAGCTAATCTTGATTTAGTTTTAGGTAACGATGTAACTGCACCGGTTGCTATTAAGGAAATGGAAAAGATGGATGTGGATTGTGTATTTTGCAAAGACAAGATTGCTTTAGTACCAGATCACTTTACACCAAACAAAGATATTAAGTCAGCAGAACTTTACAAATGCGTAAAAGATTTCGCTGAAGAAAACGAAATTACAAATTATTTTGAAACAGGTAGAGTTGGTATTGAACATGCCCTACTTCCGGAAAAAGGATTAGTAGTTGCAGGTGATGTTGTAATTGGAGCTGATTCACATACATGTACATACGGAGCACTTGGAGCATTTTCAACAGGTGTTGGTAGTACAGACATGGCAGCAGGAATGGCTACAGGTCAGGCTTGGTTCAAAGTTCCTTCAGCTATTAAATTTAATTTAACAGGAAAACCTGCTAAGTGGGTTAGTGGAAAAGATATTATTTTACATATTATCGGTATGATTGGTGTTGATGGTGCTTTATACCGTTCAATGGAATTTATGGGTGACGGTGTTCAGTATCTTTCAATGGATGATAGATTTGCCATGACAAATATGGCAATTGAAGCAGGCGGTAAGAATGGTATTTTCATAGTTGATGATTTAACAAGAGAATACATGAAAGAACATTCAACAAAAGAATTCACAGAATATTCACCTGATGAAGATGCAGTATATGATGAAGAATATACAATTGATTTAAGTGAATTAAAACCAACAGTGGCATTTCCACATTTACCAGAGAATACAAAGACAATTGACAATGTTGGTGACGTAAAAATTGATCAGGTTGTTATTGGTTCATGTACAAACGGTAGAATTGAAGATATGAGAATTGCTGCTAAAATTCTTGAAGGAAGAGAAGTTAAGAAGGGCGTAAGATGTATTATATTCCCTGCTACACAGGCTATTTATTTACAGTGTATAGAAGAAGGTCTTGCTTCAATATTCATTAAAGCAGGTTGTGCAGTAAGTACACCAACATGTGGTCCATGTTTAGGAGGACACATGGGTATACTTGCAAAAGGCGAAAGAGCAATAGCAACTACAAACAGAAACTTCGTAGGTCGTATGGGTGATCCTGAATCAGAAGTTTATCTTGCAAGCCCTGCTGTTGCTGCAGCAAGTGCTGTTACAGGTAAGATTTCAGGCCCTGAAGAATTAGGATTATAGGAGGTATAATATGAAGGCAGAAGGAAGAGTATTCAAATTTGGAAGCAATGTAGATACAGACGTTATTATACCGGCTAGATACCTAAATGTACCTGATCCGGCAGAATTAGCAAAACATTGCATGGAAGATATTGACAAGGAATTTGTAAATAAAGTAAGTGAAGGTGACATTATTGTTGCTGATAAGAACTTTGGTTGTGGTTCATCAAGAGAACATGCACCAATAGCTATTAAGGCGGCAGGTGTTAGTTGTGTAATTGCAGAAACATTTGCAAGAATTTTTTATCGTAACGCAATTAATATTGGTTTACCTATTATTGAATGCCCTGAGGCAGCAAAGAACATAGAAGAAGGAAATGAAATTGAAGTAGACTTTGATAGTGGTAAGATTTATAACAAAACAAAGAATGAAGAATATCAAGGTCAGGCTTTCCCTGAATTTATGCAGAAAATTATTTCAAATGGCGGACTAATTAACTATATTAATAATAAATAAAAAATGAGGAGAGACTATGAAAGAGATACTTTATAAGAGCACAAGAGGTACAGGAGAAACATTAAAGGCATCTGAAGCAATTTTAAAGGGATTAGCTGATGATGGAGGATTATTTGTACCAACAGAAATCCCAAAACTTGAAGCAACAATTGATGAGTTATCAAAGATGACATATCAGCAGGTTGCTTATGAAGTAATGAAGTTATTCTTTACTGATTTTACAGAAGAAGAATTAAAGAATTGTATTACAAAAGCCTATGATTCAAAGTTTGACACAGAAGAAATTGCACCTTTAGCAGAAGTAGATGGCGCATATTATCTTGAGTTATTCCATGGAAAGACAATTGCTTTTAAGGATATGGCATTATCAATTTTGCCACATTTGCTTACAACTTCAGCTAAGAAGAACAATGTAAAAAATGAAATTGTTATCTTAACAGCAACATCAGGTGATACAGGAAAGGCTGCCATGGCAGGTTTTGCTGATGTAGAAGGAACAAGAATTATTGTTTTCTATCCTCATGGTGGTGTAAGTAAGGTACAGGAAAAGCAGATGGTTACACAGAAAGGTAATAACACATACGTTGTTGCAATTGAAGGAAACTTTGACCAGGCTCAAAGTGGTGTAAAGGCAATTTTCGGAAATAAAGAATTAGCTAAAGAAATGGATGAAAAAGGCTTCCAGTTCTCATCAGCTAACTCAATTAACATTGGTCGTCTTGTACCACAGGTTGCTTACTATGTATACGCTTATGCAAAATTATATGCAGAAGGTAAGCTTGCAAAAGATCAGAAGATGAATGTAGTTGTCCCTACAGGAAACTTTGGTAATATTTTAGCAGCATACTATGCAAAGAACATGGGACTTCCAATTGCTAAATTAATTTGTGCTTCAAATGAAAATAAAGTATTATTTGATTTCTTTAAGACAGGTGAATATGACAAGAACAGAGATTTCATTCTTACATCATCACCTTCAATGGATATTTTAATTTCAAGTAACCTTGAAAGATTAATTTACAAAATTGCAGGAAACAGTTCAGAAAAGAACAGTGAATTAATGAATGATCTTGCTACAAAAGGTAAATATACAATCACTGATGAAATGAAAGCAGAACTTGATGACTTCTACGGCAATTACGCTACAGAAGAAGAAACTGCAAAGGTAATTAAGGACACATACGAAAAAACAGGTTATGTAATGGATACACATACAGCTGTAGCTGCAAGTACATATAAGAAATATGTTGCAGAAACAAATGATGATGCGGTAACTGTTATTGCTTCAACAGCAAGTCCATTTAAGTTCGCAAGAAGCGTTATGGATGCTATTAATCCTGAATACGATAAGCTTGATGATTTTGAATTAATCGATGAATTAAGCAAGATTGCAAACGTTAAGATTCCAAATGCAATTGAAGAAATCAGAAACGCAGAAGTTCGTCACAACAACTTAGTTGAGGTTGATGGAATGGAAGCTATAGTTAAGAAATTTTTAAATATTTAATTTTATAGTATACTGGGATATGCTAATAGAAATAAGAGCATGTTAAGGTGAATGTTGTATTTGCTTTAATATGTTCTTATTTTTTCGTAACAAAGAGAATGGGTAAATTTTAATTGGGGTAGTAAAAACAAGGTAAATTTGCTATAATTATAAGACTGTTATTTCGTGTATAGAGGAGATTAAAATGAATAATTTTTTTGGTATGTTATCAAGAATGAAATACATTAACCGTTGGGGATTAATGCGCAATAATATAAATGAAAATATTGCAGAGCACAGTTTACAGGTTGCTATCATTGCTCATGGGCTTGCAGTTATTGGAAATAAGCGCTTTGGCAGAAATTTAAATGCTGAACATATAGCCATGATGGGAATAATGCATGATACCACAGAAATTATAACAGGTGATTTACCTACTCCAATAAAATATTATGCACCTGAAATTAGGGATGCATACAAGAAAGTAGAAAACATAGCAGCAAATCAACTTCTAAAGGAATTACCGGAAGATATGCAGGAAGCATATGAGAATATATTAATCGAAGATGATTCTATCGAGTGGAAATATGTTAAGGCGGCTGACAAACTATCAGCATATATTAAATGTATAGAAGAAAAAAATACCGGCAATACAGATTTTGCTAAGGCAGAAGATACAATAAGAAAAGCCTTAGAAGATATGCAAATGGAAGAGATAGATGTTTTTATTGAAGAATTTCTTCCGGCGTATGTAATGACTTTAGATGAGATTAATAAGTAGTTAATGAAATAGGAGAAATAATGAAAAAAGCAGTATTCATTGCGGAAAAACCAAGTGTTGCCGCCGAATTTGCAAAAGCATTAAAACTAAATACAACAAGAAAAGATGGCTATATGGAAAGCGATAATGCAATAGTCACCTGGTGCGTAGGTCATTTGGTGACAATGAGCTATCCGGAAGTCTATGATGAAAAATATAAAAAATGGAATTTAAGAGATTTGCCTTTTATTCCAACAGAGTGGAAATATGAAGTTATCCCATCTGTAAAGAAACAGTTTGAAATAGTCAAAACAATTCTTAATCGTGATGATGTTGAGACGATTTATGTTTGTACCGACTCGGGACGAGAGGGAGAATATATTTACAGATTAGTTGCACAGGAAGCAGGGGTAAAAGATAAGTCAGAGAAGAGAGTTTGGATTGATTCCCAGACTGAGGAAGAAATTCTACGTGGTATAAAAGAGGCAAAAGACTTAAAGGAATACGACAATCTCTCAGATGCAGCATATTTAAGAGCAAAAGAAGATTATTTAATGGGAATTAATTTTTCCAGATTACTTACATTAAAATATGGAAATTCAATTCAAAATTATTTAAAAGACGGTTGGAAATCCATAAATGTTGGTAGAGTAATGACTTGTGTGTTAGGGATGATCTGTAACAGGGAACGTGAAATAAGAGGGTTTGAGAAAACTCCTTTTTACAGAGTTATGGCACAAACTGATATTGCAGGCAGAATAATAGACACAGAATGGAAAGCTGTTAAAGGTTCAAAGTTTTTCGAATCGCCATTACTTTACAAAGAAAATGGATTTAAAGAAAAAACTACGGCAGTGGCGTTAATTGAGGCTTTAGAAAAACATGGCCCAATGGAGCTTGAAAACAGTGATTTGGCTAATGAACTTAATGTAAAGCCACCCTATCCTCTTGAAATGACAATCAAGTCAATTACAATGAAGGATGAAAAAAAGCAGGCTCCGTTATTATATAATCTTGCTGAATTACAAAACGATTGTTCAAAAATGTTTAAGATTAGCCCTGATGAAACTTTAAATGTTGTTCAGCAGCTATATGAGGCTAAACTTGTTACATATCCAAGAACAGATGCAAGAGTTTTATCAACGGCTGTTAGTAAGGAAATTTCAAAAAACATAAGTGGTTTACAAAATTATGGCCCTTGTAGTGGTTTTGCAAAAAAAATATTGCAGGCAGGCTCTTACAAAGGTTTGGAGAAAACAAAATATGTTGATGATAAAAAGATTACAGACCATTATGCCATAATTCCTACAGGTCAGGGATTGAACGGTTTAGCTAAACAAAAAGGCATAAATCAAAAAGTTTATATGGTTATTGTAAGAAGATTTTTAAGTATTTTTTATCCACCGGCAATTTACAAGAAGGCTACATTAATAGGCATAATGCCTGGAACATATACAGATGAAACTACTACAACAGAGCAGTTTTCATATAATTTCAAGATACTTGTACAAAAAGGATACTTTGAAATTGTAGGTGTTCCAAAAGAAAAAAAGAAAGCCGAAGCAAAATCAAAAGATAATAAAGAAAAAGATAGTGAAAACAACGAAAATGAAGCTAGTGAAAATCAAGGAAAAAATCTTGATGAAGAATTCTTTAATTTGTTGTATAATATGAAAAAAGGTGACAAAATACCAATTACACAATGCAATATTAAGGAAGGTGAAACAACACCACCTAAGCGATATACATCAGGTTCTTTAATTTTGGCTATGGAAAATGCAGGCCAGTTAATTGAAGATGAAGATTTAAGAGCACAGATAAAAGGTTCAGGAATTGGCACAAGTGCAACAAGAGCTGAAATTATTAAGAAACTGACGAATATTAAATATATTGCATTAAACAAAAAAACACAGGTTATAACACCTACTCAATTAGGTGAAATGATATTTGGCGTTGTTCATGGCTCAATTAAGTCATTACTTAATCCAGAACTGACAGCAAGTTGGGAATTAGGTTTAACTCAGGTTGCAGAAGGAAAGATAACGGCAGATGAGTATATGGATAAATTAGACAGCTTTATTAAGGGAAGATTCAAGAATGTAATTAACCTTAATAACGCAGGTCAAATGGTTAGTTATTATAACTATGTGGCGCAATTTTATAGGAGGAAAAAATAATGTGCGGAATAGTTGGATATATTGGTGAAAGAGATTGTACAGAGGTACTTTTGAATTCATTATCAAAATTAGAATATAGAGGATATGATTCAGCAGGAATTGCTGTATTTGAAAATGGAAATATAACAGTAGAAAAATCAAAAGGTGAGTTAGCTAATCTTAGAAAAAAAATAGAAGAAGACCATAAGCCTGATGGACATTGTGGAATTGGTCATACAAGATGGGCTACACATGGTGAACCATCAGATATTAATTCACATCCACATGGAAGTAAGAGAGTATCTATTGTACACAATGGTATTATTGAAAACTACAAGGATATTAAGAAATTCCTTATTGGAAAGGGATATTCATTTATTAGTGAAACAGACACAGAAACAGTTGCAAAATTATTAGATTACTATTATGAAGGTGATCCTATAGATGCAATTATTAAGACTTTAAATGACATAAGAGGAGCTTATGCTTTAGGAATTTTATTTAAGGATTTTCCTGATAAAATATTTGCAGTTAGAAAAGACAGCCCATTAATTATTGGTGTTGGTGATGAAGAAAACTTTATAGCATCTGATGTGCCTGCAATTTTACAGTACACAAGAAAGTATTATCTTCTTGAAGAGAATGAAATTGCAACAATTAAGGCAGACAGAGTTGAATTCTGTGATATACACAAACAGGAAATTGTAAAAGAAGTAAAAGTTTCAGATTTAGATATGGATGCTGCTGAAAAAGGTGGATATGAACATTTTATGTTAAAAGAAATCCACGAACAGCCAACTGCAGTTAAGACTACAATTGCACCAAGAATTGTTAATGGAATGCCTGATTTGTCAGAATGTGGTTTAACAGATGAAATGTTAAAGAATTACAGAAAAGTATTTGTAGTTGCATGTGGTACAGCAAGCCATGCAGGTATGGTTGGAAAATATGTTATTGAGAAATTAGCAAGAACAGAAGTAACTGTTGATATTGCATCAGAATTCAGATATAGAGATCCAATCGTAACACCTGAAGATTTAGTAATTGTAATTTCACAGTCAGGTGAAACAGCAGATACAAAGGCAGCCTTAAAATTAGCAAAAGAAAGAGGTGCAAAAGTATTAGCTATTGTTAATGTAAAAGGCTCTTCAATTGCAAGAGAAGCAGACATGGTTCTTTACACACATGCAGGTCCTGAAATTTCAGTTGCATCGACAAAGGCATTTTCAGTGCAGATGGCAGTAATGTATTTGTTAGCATTTGAAATGGCTTATGCAAAGGGATGCATTGACAAGGAAGAATGCATGAGACTTACAAAGGAATTATCAGATATACCTGATGTAATCGAAGAAACAATGAAGTGTGCTGACAGATGTCAGTATGTTGCAAGTAAGTTAGTAACATCAACAAGCTTATTATATATCGGTCGTGGACTTGATTATATATTAAGTATGGAGGGTTCACTTAAATTAAAAGAAATTTCATATATTCATTCAGAAAGTTATGCTGCAGGAGAATTAAAACATGGTACTATCTCATTAGTAACTGATCAGATGCCTGTAATTAGTGTTGCAACACAGAGTGAATTACTTGAAAAAATGGTAAGTAATATTGTAGAAGTAAAATCAAGAGATGCTTTCACTATTACAGTAACAAAAGAAGGAACAGAATTTAGTGAAGGTGTTATGGATGAGGTTATAGAAGTACCTGCTTTAGAAGATATTCTAATGCCATTAGTAACTGTAATACCACTTCAGTTAATTGCATACTATACAACAGTATTAAAAGGCTTAAATGTAGATAAACCAAGAAACCTTGCAAAATCAGTAACTGTAGAATAATCGCGAACACATTAAGCGATACAAAAACAAAATGGAAGAGCATTTGCAAGTTTACTTGCAAATGCTATTTCATTTTTGTTTTTACAGCGCGCATGCGCGCGTGGTTATTGAAAAAGAATTGTGAATACAATTCTTTTCAATAACAATCGCTTAATGTAAGTAAATTTAAACATCTATTAAGCGATTAACACTAATCGCTTAATTAGATGTAAATTCATAGACATAATAATCGCTTAATGCAAGTAGATTTGCAAAATATTAAGCGATAACAATCGCTTAATATTAATGGAAAGAAAGGAGACAATATGTACACAATAAAAGACATGTACGATTTAAACGAAACAATCGCATCAGATTTATTTATAAACAAAACATATCCATGGGAGGTTCTTGGTGACATCGAGCAGTTTATTTTAAAATTAGGTCCAACACTTCCACAGGATGAATTCGACCATCCTGAAGAAAATATTTGGATTCACAAATCAGTAACAGTAGCAAAAACTGCTACATTAAACGGTCCATTAATTATTGATGCAGATACAGAGGTAAGACCGGGAGCTTTTATTAGAGGAAAAGCAATTGTTGGAAAAAACTGCGTTGTAGGTAACTCAACAGAATTAAAGAATGTTGTTTTATTTAATACAGTACAGGTTCCGCATTATAACTATGTTGGAGACAGTATTTTAGGAACACATTCACATATGGGAGCAGGTTCAATTACATCAAATGTAAAATCTGATAAAACATTAGTTGTTGTCAAAGGAAAAGACGAACAAATTGAAACTGGTTTAAAGAAGTTTGGGGCAATGCTTGGCGATTACGTTGAAGTAGGTTGTAACTCTGTTTTAAATCCGGGAACTGTAATTGGCAGACATTGTAATATTTATCCATTGTCAAGTGTAAGAGGTGTAATTCCTGAAAATCATATATTTAAAAATAAAGATGAAATAGTAGAAAAAAAATAGAAAAAACTATATTTTGTAAAATAAAAATTATTGCAAAATTGTTTTCAGTAGACTATAATAATCTTACCTGAGATGTTGGTTTGAAACCTGTTAATTTTGAACCTACAGTTTGATTAAAGGGATTCCTATATCTCTAAAGGGATGTCAAGCCTCCTTGTGAGTGGAAGGCAGTAACTTTAGATGCGGTTGCCCACCTGGCGTTTGCTAGGACTCAAAACACAGGACGACATTTCGGGTATTACTAAAGAATAGAAAGCGTAGTATACCATGTATGCTACGCTTAATTTTTTATATAATAGAAATTATTTGGAAATTTCTATTATATAAAACGTTCCACTATGGATGCACACTGGTGCGAAAAGAAAATAGTTGCGTGGCAACACGCACTTGGTGCGTATAATGTCGCCAGCGATATTCTTATTTTGTAATAGAAATTCTTTTAGGATAGTAACTAATTTTATTATATAAGGGAGTAAAGAATGAAAAAAATTATAATACCAATACTTATATTTTTAGTAGTAAGTTTATGTTTTTTAAACTATGAATGTCAGGAAACTGTAATGAAAATTGATGCTGCATTTAACAGTGATACTCCTAAAAATCAAAACTTGGAAGAAACTACCAAAATACAGGATACAAAAGGAAAAGTTAATCTAAATACATACAAAAGAAAGTACGTAAACATATTACTTACAAATAATTTTGATACTAATATTTATCAGAAAAAAATTATATTAAAAGGAAAATCATTAAATGTTTACTATGGGAAAAAATACAGTAACAAAACAAATAAAAGAAAGATAGAAATTACAACAGAAAGTTACATGTTCAAAAAGAACAATGTACTAAAAATTTATTCTAATAACATTGAGTGGGCTAACCATAATGTTGAGCATAATTCCCCAGTGTATTCAGGAACTTTTTACATATATAAGACTTCTAAAGGGATGGTAATAGTTAATCGGGTAGCAGTAGATGATTATATTTCAAAAGTTGTATCAAGTGAAATAGGTGGAGAAGCTCCTATGGAGGCTTTAAAAGCGCAGGCTGTTTGTGCCAGAACCTATATACTTAAATGCTCAAACTCAAAATACAAAAAATATAATGCGATAGCAGATGACAGTACATCTTATCAGGTATATAACCGAATTGGCGAAAATAATAAAACAAAAAAAGCAGCTAAGGCAACCAATGGTATTGTTATGACTTATGAAAATGAACTGATTAACGCATATTATTTTTCAACTTCATGTGGCTATACTACAGATTATAGGATATGGGGCAAAGAAAAAAAGCTATACCTTAAAGGAACGAATCTTACAAAAAATAAAACAGATATTATTGAAGAAACAAACTTCAAAAAAATAATAACAAAAAATATAAAATCGTATGAAGACAAATATCCATTTTACAGGTGGAAAACTATTTTGACTTCAAATGAAATTAGTCAGACTATTAGTACCACATATAGACAGAATCTGGGAAAAATAGAAAAGATTGAAATTTTAGAAAGAGGAACTGGAGGTATAGCATCACAAATTTTAGTTAATGGAAACAAAGGAAAAATAATTATAAAAGGACAAAGTGATATTAGAAAAAATATATATCATTATGGTATGAAAATAAAATTAAATGGTGGAAGTGAAGTTAATAATATATCAATGCTACCAAGTGCGTTTATTTATATAGAAAAAACCGGAAATAATTACATAATTTGGGGTGGTGGATTTGGTCATGGTAGTGGCATGAGTCAAAATGCTGCCATTGAAATGGCTAAGGAAGGACGCACATACGATTACATTTTAAAAAAGTTCTATCATAAGATAGAACTTTCTAAATAATCTGTCATATTTGGTTTTCCATATAAAAGTATATAGAATTTTTTTAATAAAGATATATAATTTCCAAAATGAAAATTAATAATATTTAAATGCAATCTAATAAAATTTATAAAATATTACTCGTATCTAAATATTTTGCTTCAGTTTCAGGGTATATTTTTTTATTAATTTCTGCACCGATAAAGAAAATATAAATACAAAAATAAACCCATAACATAAGAATAATGAAGGCTGTTAAACTGCCATACATATAAGTCATGTTTGCAAAATTATCAATATACAAAGAAAAAACATAAGAGAAAACCAACCAGCCAAGAGCGCTAAACATTGCCCCCGGTATTGATTTTGCAAATGTTGTAAGACGTATATTTGCAAATTTATAAATAGTCATAAAGAATATTGTTAAAATAATGAAAGACAGAGAATATCTTAACATTAATGTTAGAAGTGTAATGTTCTTTAAAACCGGAAATAGTGAAATAAGCAATGTGAAAATTTTATTTCCAAATACAAGTAAAACCATTGTAAGAATAATTGCAACTACAAAGAAAACTGTATAAATCATAGAAATAAATCTTGAAATAAAATAGTTTCGGTTTTGATGTATTTTGCTGATTTCATATAAGCCGAACATTACTGATAATACCCCTTTAGAAGCTGACCAAATAGCAATAATAGCTGTAATTGAGATGGCAGTTCCTGAAACGTGGGTATAAAGTTCTTCAACAATTTGTACCAGTAATGGTTTAATGGTTTCAGGCGCATAATAGTTTAATAGTCTAATTATGTAGTTAGAATCCAAACTTGTCATACCTAAAACATTAAGGAACAGAAGCAAAAAAGGAAAAATTGACAAAATAATAAAGAAAGAAGCCTGAGCTGTATAAATGCCAACTTTGTCTTTTGCCATTCTGAAACAAAAGTCATATATTCTAAAAAAAAGCCTGCTAACTTTTTTCATGTGAATCTCCAATCGTAAAAAATTTGTTCTTGATGTACATGTTGAAATACCTATGGTAGCTTAACTTTTTCAACTAATATAGTGAGTGCACAGGTGTGCTAATCATTTCAACACTGCAATCTTGTATATATTATGTTTTTTTTCAAACAATATATGTGAAATTATAGCATTAATTTCTTAAAGTAACAATCAAATAAATTTAAGAGAAAACACGCAGTTAAATTTAAGGCAAAGCATACAATTAATCAAAATGACTTGCAATAATTTGTATGAATACATATGCGAGAGAACCATAAAAAATGTGTTTAACATAGAAAGAAAAAGTGCCTTATATACAGACCTAATATATAGTAAAATATGTTTTATTAGTTTGGTTGACACTAAAAAATATCTATGTTAAAATATTTTTCGTTGACAAAGGCATTGAATGTGCAAAGTAGGATATTTTTATTCTTTAAGAGAGAAAGACTCATCGGCTGGAAGGTCTTTTAAGTAACAAAAATATTTGAATTTCCCACAGGAGCCTCACTTGTGAAATCAAAGTAGCATGTGACGTTTAATACGCGTTAAGTATTTTGAGAGTTCACGTTTGTGAAAATAAGGGTGGTACCGCGGATAGATATTTCGTCCCTGCATTTTTATGCAGGGACTTTTCTTTTGCATAAAAATTTTTTAATTTTACATTTGTTACCGTAAATATTAAATGGAAAACAAAGTGTAAAAAATCTACTATATCTTATAGAAAGGATACTGTACAATGAAGGAAAGATTAGAAGCAATTAGAGAACAGGCAATTGCAAAAATCAAAGATGCCAAGGACATTAGTGTACTTAATGATGTAAGAGTAGAGATTCTTGGTAAAAAAGGACAGCTTACTGAAGTATTAAAAGGTATGAAGGATGTTGCCCCTGAAGACAGACCAAAAGTTGGTCAGCTTGTAAATGATACAAGAAAGCGTATTGAAGAAGAATTAGAAAATGTAAAGAAAGACCTTGAAGCAAAAGCAAGAGAGGCTAAGCTTAAAGCAGAAGTTATTGATGTTACTTTACCTGCAAAGAAAAATAAAGTGGGTCATAAGCATCCAAATACTTTAGCTTTAGAAGAACTTGAAAGAATTTTCGTAGGAATGGGTTACGAAGTTGTTGAAGGGCCTGAAGTTGAATTTGACCATTACAACTTTGAAGCTTTAAATATACCTGAAAATCATCCTGCAAAAGATGAACAGGATACATTTTATATAAATAAAAATATCGTACTTAGAACTCAGACTTCATCAGTTCAGGCAAGAGTAATGGAAAAAACTCAGCCACCTATTAGAATTGTTAGTCCGGGGAGAGTATTTAGATCAGACCAGGTAGATGCAACTCATTCACCATCATTCCACCAGATTGAAGGTTTGGTAATTGATAAGAATGTAACTATGGCTGATTTAAAGGGTACTTTAGAGCAGTTTGCAAAAGAACTTTTTGGTGAAAATACAAAGATTAAGTTTAGACCACATCACTTCCCATTTACAGAACCAAGTGCAGAAGTTGACGTTACATGCTTTAAGTGTGGCGGTAAAGGATGTAGATTCTGTAAGGGTGAAGGCTGGATTGAAATTCTTGGTTGTGGTATGGTTCATCCACATGTACTTGAAATGGGTGGAATTGACCCTAATGAATATCAGGGATTTGCATTTGGTGTAGGTCTTGAAAGAATCGCATTACTTAAATACGAAATCGATGACATGAGATTATTATATGAGAACGATGACCGTTTCTTAAATCAGTTTTAATTAAAGGAGGGAATTATAATGAATACACCACTATCATGGATTAAGGCATACGTTCCTGACCTTGAATGTACTGATCAGGAATACATGGATGCAATGACTTTATCAGGAACAAAGTGCGAAGGTTTTGAAAGACTTGACGCTGACCTTGATAAAATTGTTGTTGGACAAATTGAAAAAATTGAAAAGCACCCTGATGCAGATAAATTAGTTATTTGCCAGGTTAATATTGGAACAGAAACAACTCAGATCGTTACAGGTGCAACAAATGTAAAAGAAGGATTAAAAGTACCTGTTGTATTAGACGGTGGTAGAGTTGCAGGAGGACATGACGGAAAGAAGACTCCTGGTGGAATTAAAATCAAAAAAGGAAAACTTCGTGGTGTTGAATCAAACGGAATGATGTGTTCTATTGAAGAATTAGGTTCAACTACAGAATTTTATCCTGAAGCACCTGAAAACGGAATTTATATTTTTGATGACAGTGTAGAAGTAGGAGCTGATGCTGTAGAAGTATTAGGTTTACATGATACAGTTTTTGAATATGAAATTACATCTAACAGAGTAGATTGCTATAGCGTATTAGGAATTGCTAGAGAAGCTGCAGCAACATTTAGAAAGCCATTTGTTGCTCCTGAAGTTAAGGCTGTTGGAACAACAGGTGATGTAAATGACTACATCAAAGTAGAAGTAAAGGATGCAGAGCTTTGCCCAAGATACTGTGCTAAGGTTGTTAAAAATGTAAAGATTGCTCCATCACCTGAATGGATGCAGAGAAGACTTAGTGCCTGTGGTATCAGACCAATTAATAACTTAGTTGATATTACAAACTATGTTATGGAAGAATTTGGTCAGCCAATGCATGCGTATGATCTTTCAACAATCAAGGGAAACAAGATTGTGGTACGTCGTGCAGAAGACGGTGAAAAATTCACAACATTAGATGGACAGGAAAGAACATTAGACAGAGATATGCTTATGATTTGTGATGAAGAAAAAGCAATTGGTTTAGCTGGAATCATGGGTGGAGAAAACTCAATGATTACAGATGATGTTCAGGATATGTTATTTGAAGCTGCATGCTTTGATGGTACAAATATCCGTCTTTCATCTAAGAGAGTTGGTCTTAGAACTGACGCATCAGGAAAGTTTGAAAAAGGACTTGATCCTAACAATGCAGAAGCAGCTATTAACAGAGCATGCCAGTTAATCGAAGAATTAGGCGCAGGTGAAGTAGTTGAAGGAATGGTTGATTTCTATCCTGAAAAGAAGGAAGAACATCAGATTAAATTTGATCCTGATTATGTAAATAATCTTATTGGATTTGATTTAACAGAAGAAGAAATGATTAGCTACTTCCCAGCTTTAGAATTAGAATATGATAAAGAAACAAAGATGATTACAGTTCCTACATTTAGACAGGACTTAATCGGCATGTGTGATATTGCAGAAGAAATTACAAGATTCTACGGATATGATAAGATTCCTACAACATTACCTTCAGGAGAGGCAACTTCAGGAAAATTATCAGAAAAATTAAGAATTGATGAACTTGCAAGAAGTGTTGCTTTATACTGTGGTTTCTCACAAGGAATGACATATTCATTTGAAAGTCCAAAGGTATTTGATAAATTACTTTTACCTGAAGACAGTGAATTAAGAAAAACAGTTACAATTTCAAATCCTTTAGGAGAAGACTTCAGTGTTATGAGAACAACATCTCTTAACGGTATGCTTACATCACTTGCGACAAACTACAACAGACGTAACAAAGATGTAAGATTATTTGAAATGGGTAATATTTATATTCCAAAGGCATTACCTGTAACTGACCTTCCAGATGAAAGAATGCAGTTTACATTAGGATTCTACGGAGATGGAGATTTCTTCACAATGAAAGGTGTTGTAGAAGAATTTTTAGGACAGGTTGGAATTGACAAAGACATTTCTTACGATGCAAAGGCTGGTAAGACATTCTTACATCCTGGCAGACAGGCAAATGTTGTATATAATGGCACAGTTATCGGATACTTAGGAGAAGTTCATCCAACAGTTTGCGAAAATTATAATATGAAAACAAGAGCTTACGTTGCTGTTATTGATATGCCATACATTTACGAAATGGCTAACTTTGATAAGAAGTATGAAGGAATTGCAAAATTCCCTGCTGTTTCACGTGATATTTCAATGGTTGTACCAAAAGAAATTTTAGTTGGTGACATTGAAGCAGTTATTAAGCAGCGTGGTGGAAAAATCCTCGAAAGCTATAGCTTATTTGACATTTACGAAGGTGATCAGATTGAAAAAGGATTTAAGTCAGTTGCTTACAATATTGTATTTAGAGCAAAAGACAGAACTCTTGAAGAAAACGACATTGCAGGAGCAATGAAGAAGATTCTTAACGGATTAGAGCGTTTAGGAATCCAGTTAAGAGGTTAGGGTTTGACTATTATCCGATAAATGTTTATAGTCGAATAGTTATATTAAAAATATAAAAAAGATGAGTATTATCTTTTCCATATGAAGTGGGAGAGAAATATTCATCTTTTTTCTACTTGTGGGATATAATTAATTTTATTTAATATAATAATATTGACACTGATTCGGTTAACCGATATATTATAGAAAAGGAGGAAGTGTCAATGATTATAAATGATTTACTTGAAAAAGAAAAAATGTCCAGATATCGTTTAAGCAAAGAGAGTGGAGTGGCAATGACAACAATTACGGATATTTGTAGTGGGAAAGCAGATATTAATAAATGTTCAGCGGGAACTTTGCATAAAATTGCCAAAGTATTAGGAGTGACAGTAGACTCAATATTAGAAAATAATTATCAGGGTAGTGTTGATTATAGATGTTCATTTGAAACTTTCAAGAGTAATACATGTCATCATGTAAAGGATATGGGAGATATAGATTTTATTATTGAAACACTTGAGTCTGATGAAATAGGAAAGCTTTACAAACGTAGATGGTATAGAGAATCGATGTATCTGTTGGCAATGATTGATTACTTATCAAGAATGAATAATCTACCACTTTGTACAAATTATAATGAAATCCGTTCAAAAAAACTTGATAATCCATGTTTCTCAGCAGGTGTTACAGTTGCCTATGCAGCAACTGGAGATGAAAGTATAAAAGAAAAAGCTCTTGCTAATGCGATTCCTGAATTTATGCGATTCAACATAGTGGAAAGCGAGGTGCGAGATGTTTGTTAATAAGCCTTTCACAAAGGAAAATTTAGATATTTATTTGAAAGAATTTTCCAGAAGATTCAAGAACATTTATTGAAGCTATTTATCAGAAAGATGATTTGCATGAATTTTATAATAAATGTAAAAATATTGAAGAAGAAAATAAAGACAATTTGGTAGATTTTCAAGAAGATTATCCAGAAGTGCTCAATGTAGATAATCTTGAGTATATATTAAAATCTGCAAGAGCAAAAAAGAAAAAATAAGAGGAATAGTTTATTCCACCAACTAATGACAAAAATATAAGAATAGTGTAAAATAGATTAGTTGAAAATAATATGCAAGGAATGGTTTAATATGAAATTTGTAATTCAAAGAGTAAATAATGCAAGTGTAACAATTGATGAAAAAATTGTTGGAAAAATCAATAAAGGTTTTTTAGTGTTTATTGGGGTGTCAAATGATGATACAAAAGAAATCGCTGATAAGATGATTAAGAAATTAATAGGTATGCGTATATTTGATGATGAAAACGGAAAGACCAATTTGGCTTTAGCAGATGTTGATGGAGAACTTTTATTAGTGTCTCAGTTTACATTGTATGCAAATTGTAAAAAAGGCAACAGACCATCTTTTATTAATGCAGGTGCACCTGACATGGCAAATGAAATGTATGAGTACATAATTGAAAAATGCAGGGAAATGGTTAAGGTTGTTGAAACAGGCGAGTTTGGCGCTGATATGAAAGTTAAACTTGAAAATGACGGTCCATTTACAATAGTATTAGATAGTGAACAGCTATAAAAATAGTCCGTTTAATGTTGGAATATATTATTTAAAAAATTTAAAGTTAGTTTAAAAACAAAAATTATATTTGATAGTTTTAAGTATAGATGAAAAGAGGAACAGTTATGAGTGACGCAGATAAAATGAGTTTACATGATTATTATTATGATTTACCGGAAGAATTAATTGCACAGGATCCATTAGAAGACAGAAGTAGTTCAAGATTAATGGTTCTTAACAAGAATACAGGTGAAGTGCAACATCATATTTTTAAGGAAATAATAGACTATTTACATGAAGGTGACTGCCTTGTTATAAATGACACAAAGGTGTTGCCGGCAAGACTTTATGGTAGCAAAGTAGGTACTAATGCAAAGATTGAAGTTTTATTATTAAAGAGACGTGAAAATGACGTTTGGGAAACTTTAGTAAAGCCTGGAAAGAAGTGTAAGCCGGGAACGGTTATTAGTTTTGGTGATGGACTTTTAATGGGTGAAGTAATTGACGTGGTTGAAGAAGGCAATCGTCTTATTCAGTTTAAGTACGAGGGAATATTTGAAGAGGTGTTGGATCAGCTTGGAGAAATGCCACTTCCACCTTATATTACACACAAGCTTGAAGACAAAAACAGATATCAGACAGTTTATGCAAAGTATGAAGGTTCCGCAGCTGCACCAACAGCAGGTCTTCATTTTACAAAGGAGTTGCTGGAGCAGATTAAGGAAAAAGGTGTAAAGATTGCACACGTTACACTTCATGTTGGACTTGGAACTTTTAGACCTGTAAAGGTAGAAAATATTCTGGAACATCATATGCATTCTGAATTTTATATGGTGGACGAAGAAGATGCCAAAATGATAAATGATACAAAGGCAAATGGTGGACGAGTTATTTCTGTTGGAACAACCAGCACAAGAACTCTTGAAACTGTGGCAGACGAAAATGGTGTGATTCATGCCGGCAGTGGTTGGACACAGATTTTTATTTATCCGGGTTACAAATTTAAGGCAATTGACTGCCTTATTACTAACTTCCATTTGCCAGAATCAACATTATTAATGCTTGTATCAGCGTTAGCTGGAAGAGACAATATCCTTAATGCTTACAAAACTGCTGTAGAAGAAAAGTATAGATTCTTTAGTTTTGGTGATGCAATGTTTATTACTAATGAAAGTGATGTAAAGTAATAGATGTTAATGGCACAGAAAACAAATTGTTTTGGTCTACATTGGATAATAACTTTTTTGATGAAACACAATATGCCGGAGAGGGAAATATTGGACATATTGTTCAACATATTGAAACACTTAAAGGCGAGCTATTACAATTTTAAAATTAAATAATCAATTAATTAGGCGAAAATATTATAGAATCTTCTTAAATAAAAAAACTATGATGTTTTCGCTTATTTTTTTCATAATATATGGAAACACCATTTTCGAAAATAAAAAAAATTTAAAGTTTCGAAAGTGATACCTTGAATAAGAAGTGTATTAAATGATATGATGGTAGCAGTTTGCAGGTTAAACGGATGATAGAAAATATATGACATTGCAGATTGGTTATTAGAATACGATAATTTATCAAAAGAAAGAATAAGAAATTATGGAAAAATATACAGTAAAAAAAGTTATAAATAAAAAAGATATAAACGTTGAGGTACCGGGGTCAAAAAGTATTACAAACAGAGCATTAATGTTAGCTGCAATTTCAAATGGAAAATGTAAGCTTAGTGGTGTTTTATTTAGTGATGATTCAAGAGCTTTTTTGGACTGCCTGGATAAACTTGGCTTTAAATTGGAAATTGATGAAAATGCAAAAACAGTTGTGATTCAAGGGGAGAACGGAAGAATTCCAAATAATGAAGCTACAATAAATGTTAGAAGTGCAGGAACTGCAGCAAGATTTATGACAGTGTTACTTGCCGTATGTGGTGGAAAATATACATTAGTATCTTCTGAGCAAATGAAAAAAAGACCAATGAGTGAGTTACTTAACAAGCTTATGGAAAATGGTGTAGAAATAGAATATTTAGAAAAAGAAGGACATTTTCCTTTTAAATTAAATTCAAAGGGGATAGGTGAAACAAAAATATCAATCGATACCTCTAAAAGTAGTCAGTATGCAAGTGCATTGCTTATGGCAGCTGCAGTTAACGGAATGGAAGTTAATCTGACAGGTTCGAGACCAAATGGTGCTTACATAAAGATTACCCTTAGAATGTTAGAACAGTTTGGCATTAAATTCGAAAAAAATAACAATACATATAACATAAAAAAACAGGAAGTAAAATTGGATGCTTATGAGGTTGAGCCTGATATGTCGGCAGCATGCTATTTTTATGCCATGGCAATTTTACTTAAAGTGAAAAGTGTTGTAAAAGGTATTCATTTAAACTCCATGCAGGGTGATATTAAGTTTTTAACGGTTTTGGAAAAGTTAGGCTGTAAATTAACAGATACATCTGCTGGTGTTGAAGTTGATGGAGCAAGTATTGACAGCTATCCGGGAATCGAAATTGATATGTCTGACTTTTCAGATCAGGCACTGACAATGGCTGTTGTAGCTGCATTTGCAAATTCAAAAACTATTATTAAAAATATAGGACACATTAGAGGACAGGAGTCAGATAGAGTGGCAGTAATTGCAACAGAGCTGAAGAAACTTGGTTGTAAGACAGAAATTATTGAAGAGCCAGAAACTAACGTAGTTATTGAGCCGGGCGTTCTTCATGGATGTGAAATTGACACTTATGAGGATCACCGTGTGGCAATGAGTTTTGCAATGGTAGGGCTTATAATTGATGGTGTTATTATAGACAATCCAATGTGTTGTAGGAAAACATTTGAGAATTATTTTGACGTATTGGAGAATATTTATTAAAATGTAAGATTTAATATAATAGTAGTGCTATGAATTAAAATCAAATTAAATCTTAATATTAAAATTAAAACGTACAAAAGTATAAATAAATTTAAATTAAAAGGAATGTCACTGAAACATTTTACATACTGAATGCGTGCTCATTTGCATCTAATTTATTTTTGCACTAGGGGGGATTCCCAGTGGAATGTTTTTATGTAATAGAAAAATTAGAGAATTTATTATTATATAGAAATAGATGCGTAAAAATTTGTTGTTATTTTTTGTGCATTTCAGGAATAAGATTACTATAGTATTGAGTTTTACCAGATAAAACTTCGTCATAAAAGTTCTGTTTCCAATCTATATATTCAACTGCCTGTTGAAGCTTATTAATAGATTGAAGCAGAGCTTCTTTTTTGTGGTTAAGTATGATTTTTCTCTCTGGAATTGAGGATTCTCCTTTTAAACAAAGTGCAAGATATTCTTTCATTTCAGCAATACTCATGCCACAGTTCTTTAGACAGTTTAAACTCTGAATCCATTTAATATCATGGTCATCGAATATTCGATAATTTCTTTTATCTCTTTTTACATTAGGTACAAGTCCTTCATTACAATAGAATTTTAAAGTCTCGTAGGTCATATCTGTCAATTTGCAAGCTTCTTTCATTGAATACATAAAATCCCTCCAAAAATTTAAAAAAAAACTTGACCGGTAGTAACTACCGACTGCTAGAATTGTATCATGACATAAATAGCAAATCAAGAAGGAGGTCAAAAAATGGAGTATATTACTTTAAGTAATGGTGTAAAAATGCCACAGCTGGGATACGGTGTTTATCAGGTAACAAAAGAGGAATGTGAGAGATGTGTTTTAGATGCTTTGGAAGTTGGCTATCGTAGTATAGATACAGCTCAAAGTTATTTTAACGAGGAAGAAGTAGGTCATGCGATTGAAAAATCTGGTATTGACAGAAAAGAAATTTTTTTAACTTCAAAAGTATGGATTGAACATTTTGGTTATGAAGAGTGTAAAAAATCTGTTTTGGAATCAATGGAGAAATTGCGTACCGACTATTTAGATTTAATGTTATTACATCAACCTTTTGGAGATACTTATGGAGCATGGAAGGCACTGGAAGAACTTTATGACGAAGGAAAACTCCGTGCTATTGGAATTTCTAACCATTATGTAGATAGAATGGTAGAGTTTGCAAACTTTACAAGAGTAAAACCTATGGTAAATCAAATGGAAACACATCCTTTGAATCAACAAAATAATTTAAAAGAATGGGCAGACAAATATGACGTTAAACTGGAAGCATGGGCACCATTTGGAGAGGGTAGAAATGGTCTTTTTGAAAACAAGGTTTTACGACAAATTGGTGAAAAGCATGGTAAAACAACTGCTCAGGTTATGCTAAGATGGCATATACAACGTGGTGTTATTGTAATTCCAAAATCTGTACACAAGGACCGTATGATTGAAAATTTCAATGTATTTGATTTTACATTGGACGAGACAGATATGAATAAGATTGCACAGATGGATACTGCTACAAGTTCGTTTTTCTCTCATCAGGATCCTGCAATGGTTGAATGGTTTGTAAAAATAGTAGAAGAGCGTAAAACACAACACGACAGTAGTAAAGAAAAGAAGAACTGGTAAGCAAATAGTGTATTTATGAAGTTTTTTGATTTTAAATGCTCATAAAGCATAATAAAGAATTTAATATAGACATTCAAATAATATTAGGTATAGAATGTAGGTGTTAAGTAAAGCACCTACATTTTTTAATTAGAAATAAATTGTAGGCATTGGTAAGTTTATATTTAGGAACTCTTTAAATATAAAATTGAGAAAGAAACGAATTAAAAAAATCCAGGGAGTACGACTTGTATTCTCAATATTACTTGCTATCGTTTTAAATCTTGAAGTAATTGGAATTGCCTATGCAATGTGTCTTGACTGGATTACAAGAGGCATAATTTTCTGGATTAGATTTAGAGGTGGAAAATGGAAGCAATTTAAAGTTATATAAATTAAAAGGTGAAAATTATGAAATTTAGAGTTTTAAAAATTTTTTAGCAGTTGCAATATGAAACAAATATTAGGCATTTATGTTTAGTAAATTAAATATTACAAGGAGGATTTGAAATGAGAAAATTAATTATGTTGTTATTGGCAGGTGTACTTATAATATCTATAGTAGGTTGCGGTAATACCCAAAGCAAAAATCAAAAAGTAACTACAGAATCGTCATCAGAATAAACATCAAAATAGGAAAATGCAAAAGATGATTCGACAAAAGATACAATAGCTGAAAATCAGAAAAATGCAAAAGCAGATAAGAAAGATATTGTAGTTTATTTTTCAGCAACGGGAACTACAAAAGGTGTAGCAGAAAACATTAATTTTTGTTCCGGGAATTATTACGTTAATCCCATTTTGTTATTGGCTGTGGATATTGGTATGTATGATGATTTCACTTGTGGTACATACTTTACAATAAGTCATGAGATTAAGTAAATTAAAAATAATTTCCACAAATTAGAAATACGAGATAATATATTTAATAATTTAACCTAGCATTTATATTACGGAATTACGATATAGAAACATTAGGAGAAAACTAGAGATGAAGATTAAAAAAGCAGCAATATTAGGAGCTGGAGCTGTGGGTTCTTATGTTATATGGGGACTGTCAAATAAGGACGGCATTGAATTAGGTGTTGTTGCAAAAGACAAACGAAATAAAAGATTAAAGAATGAAGGAATTACAATAAACGGTGTTAAATATACTCCAAATGTTTGGACACCAAAGGAGGCAAAGGATGCTGACCTTTTAATAGTATGTTTAAAATATGGCAACCTGCCCGATACATTAGATGACATAGAGAAGATTGTATGTGAAAACACAATTGTAATGAGTCTTATGAATGGTGTGGATAGTGAGGAGATTATTGGAAAAAGAATTAACCCTAACAATATTTTACATTCTTTTATTAAGGTTGCTTCCCAAAAGAAGGAGGATGGCTTTCATTTTGATCCTGAAACAACAATTGGGATAATTTTTGGAGAATTACAGCCACCTTATGAAAGTGAGCGAATAAAAGCAATAAACCATCTTTTTGATAATACGGGAATTCATTGGAGAGTGACAAAATTTATACAGGAAGAAATATGGGGAAAATTCAGACTTAATGTTTGCAACAACTTACCACAGGCAATTCTAGGTGCAGGTGTTGGCTGTTATCACGACAGTGAGCATATGAGTTTTATTAGAAAAGCCTTAAGAAGAGAAGTTGAAAGTATTGCAGAGGCTAAGGGAATAGATTTAAGCGTGATTGATGATTCCTCAGGTCGTGGAAGTGCAGTAAAAGCATCGGCACGTTATTCAACATTGCAAGATATAGATGCAGGCAGGCACACAGAAATTGATATGTTTTCAGGGGCGTTGGTTCGTATGGGAAAGGAACTTGGGATTCCTACACCACACAATGAGTATACTTACCACATAATTAAAGCATTAGAAGAAAAAAATGACGGTATGTTTAATTATGAGGGTGATAATGACAAAGTTACATGGTCAAAATAAAAAATAAGTCAGAAATATTTTGAGTTAGATATTACTTTTCTTACCGGTTTGTCCGGTAAAAAATTTACTTATCAAGCATATAAAATATTTCTGATTTTTTTAATTTTAGCTCTTTTTTAATTTTATGCAATAAAAATTGTTTTTTGTGAGTATAACAATTGAATAAGAAAAACTTACAAAAGTATTAGGAGAAAAGGGAGGAGTTTAAATTGAACAAAAAATTATTAAAGTTATGCATTTCAATAGGGGTACTTTGCGGGATTATATTTATATCAAGTGGTAACGTACAGGCAAAAAATCAAAATTATTATGTGAACGGGAGTACGTTAACAGTGACAGGAAAAATTCCTAAAAATGCAAAATTTAAAAATGCAGGGAAAATTAAAAAGGTTGTTGTGAAAAAAGGGGTGAAAAAACTTCCAATAGAACCTTTTAAGAGTTGTAAAAAAGTAAAAGTGTTAGAAGTTCCGGGTGATTTGAAATTTTATGAATCATATTATACTCATTATTATCCGATAACAGTGAATATGGTAAAGTTTAATTCACCATTAACGTCTGAAAAAAAGGTATGTTATTACAAAACAAAGACATACAAGGTTAGTAGTAAAGACAAAAAATACAAAAGTTTTAAAGGGATAATATACACAAAAAATGGCAAAAAATTCGTAGCAATGCCAACTGAAATGAAAAAATTAACAATACGAAAAGGGTGTAAAATAATAGATGTGAGCGGAATGACATATGAGTGTAATAATTATGCTAAGTATAATGATTGTGATGATGAGGGAGAAGATACTTCGTGTAAAAAGTTAAAGAAGATTGTATTACCTTCTTCTGTAAGTAAGTATGTTGGAAATGTTGAATTTAATCACATTATACAAGATGCAAAGGTAGTAATGAAAAATAAAAAATTAAAGCATGATAGCATACAGGTATTATTTAATTTTTTAGGTAAGGATAAATTCTTTTCAACATTAAAAAAGTACATAATTAAAAAAGGAGACTTTTATATTTACAACAAAAGTATATTGGTGGGATATACCGGTTGTATGTCAGTGGTTAATATTCCAGAAGGAGTTAAGTATGGAATCTGTCAGGCGCTAGGAAAACCATATGCAACATATGTAGTTTATGACCCAACGTATGCTATGATAAAGAAAGTAAATTTCCCATCATCGTATAAAGGAAAAAAATCTGATATTTGGAAAAAAAATAAGGATTGTTATGATTTTAATAATGAAATTGTAAAATGTGATCCTAAGCTATTTAAAATAGAAAGAGAATTATATTATTGCAAACATTACAAATCAAAAAAGGTAAAATTTGTAGCAACGAATGATTGTATAATGTCGTTTGACACAGGTGGAGGCATAAAAGTTTATGACATAAATGGTAATCTTTTACCTGATGCATCTTATTATAGTATAAAACTCAAAGAAGGTGAAAGTTTTACAGTACAGGTACCAGGGGATAAATTCTTTAAAAAATATGATTTTTTTGAAATTGGCGAAGTTGAAATGAAATTATATAATCAAAAAAATATATTTGAGTTTACTGATACGTATGACGAATTAATTATTGGTACAGGAGAACCACAATATTGGAATTTTTCTGTAAAAAAACAAAGAGCATATGTATCTCTAGTTTTTGGAGAAAACATAACCGGTAAAAAAATAAATGTTAATGTTAAATTACAAAAAAAGGAGAATAACAAGTGGAGCGATGTTACACATAATATAGGTAATTGGGAAGAAAATAAAAAATTAATAGAATGTGAATTACCAAAAGGTGAATATAGAGTTTACTTAGAAAGTCCTCTTGATTCTCAATACGAAATAAATACTCATCTGTATGGTATTAATAGAACACCAATATGCAAAGACAGGGGAAAGGCTGCTGATATAAGCGGTAATGATTATAACGAATTTCGTTTCTCATATAATGACGGAAAAGATGCATGGTTTAAATTAAAAAATAACAAAAAGAAGAAAATAATTATTAGTATTAATTCTATATGGGATGGAAAAGTTAAAGCTGAAGTGTTTAAGAAAGGTAATAATGTTGCAGAAAAGACAGTTACTCTTGATTGTACAAATCAGCCTGATAAATCAATTTCTAAAAGTATTACAATAGATAAGGGTGAATATTATCTTAGAATCCAGAGAGAAGATGTCTTAGATTATACTAAAGTAGGAATAGAACAAAATTCAATAAAGTAATCTTGAAAGCAAGTAACAAATTATTAATATAGTTGTTACTTGCTTTTCTTGATATATAAGTAAATAAAGAATAAAATAAACATGTTTATTAATAAATATGTTTATTTTATTATATTATGGAGGAAAAGAAATATGCCTGCAAAAAAGAAAATTTGTGGAACAGTTTTTACTAATGTTTGTTGGTATAGCTGACACTTTTTTTGTAAGTTTTTCCAGTGAAGCAGACATTTCAGGTGTGTCATTAGTTACATCGTTTAACACAGTGTTGATTTTTTTATTTACAGCAATATCATCAGGTGGTGCTGTAATTATTAGCCAATATGTAGGAAGTAGAAATGAAAAGAAGGCTTCTCAAACATCAAGTCAGTTACTTTTAATTTCAATAATTATATCAGTGGTTTTGTCAGCATTAATTATAATATTCCATTCTCAATTATTAAGACTGCTATTTGGGAAAATTACAAAGGAAGTAATGAGCGCATGTGACAGTTATCTTATAATTACAACATTTTCTTTACCGGCATTAGCAATTTATGATGCAGGAGCAGCTTTATGCAGAAGTATAAAGAAGACTAATGTAACTATGTATATTTCCGTAATATCAAATGTACTTAATGTGGTTGGAAATTGTGTTGGGGTATTTGTTCTGCATATGGGAGTTGCAGGTGTTGCATATCCATCTCTTATTACAAGAATTATTTCAGCAGTTGCAGTGACAATTTATTGTTTTAATGGTAAATTGCCAGTAAGTTATCGTCTGAAATATATCGTTAAATGGATGGGATCATACCAAAAGAAAATTATGCGGATAGCAATTCCAAATGGAGTAGAAAATGGTGTGCATCAGTTAGTAAAAGTAGCCCTTTCAAGTATGGTTGCATTGTTTGGTTTAGTACTTGATATGGGGGTAATTGGCATAGCTATTGGCACGAGCATGGATTTAGTATTTAGAGGAATAATTTTTATTGGAAGATATAAATCAAAGAAGTGGACTCAATTTAAGTTAATATAATTCTTTAATTTTAAATAAAATTTGTGGAGCAATACAAAAGAACATGAATAGAAATAATAAAAATAAATATAATAAATAATTAAAAAACCATCAATACAAAAATAGTTTAAACAATTATTTTGTATTGATGGTTTTAATTTACATAATTAATTAACAACCAATGTTAAAGAAATTAGAGAGTGTGAAAGTTTTTCTGTAAATTAAATATTTAAATATAATTAATAGGCCTT
>OLOZ01000420.1_pt1 | contig 40265 bp, 40 predicted proteins | sample 1673021 | NCBI WGS metagenome assembly OLOZ01 (sample SAMEA3136747, study PRJEB25190) | human gut metagenome | biome: human gut; feature: human-associated habitat; material: faeces | place: Austria | collected 2013 | reverse complement strand
TGAAGAAGAACAATATGTGTTTTATAACACTCATGAGCCTATCATATCGCAAGAACTTTGGGACAGTGTTCAAAGGAGAAGGCAACGAGCAAACAGAACAGCTGCAAGAGGTACACACACCAACCGATTAAGCGGTTATCTATATTGTGCGGATTGTGGCAGAAGATTGACCTTACAGACACATTACAGTAAAAGAGACCGTTCTTTGCAGTATTCTTACCGTTGCGGTGGGTATGCAAGCAGAGTTAATTCCTGTACTTACCACTCTATTAGTGTTGATAATGTTGAAGCCTTGATATTATCGACAGTCAAACGCTTTTCAAGGTTTGTTTTGAATGATGAAGAAGCCTTTGCAAAGGAATTGCAAGCACTTTGGAATGAGAAACAGGCAGATAAGCCAAAGCAGGATAAGTCGGAACTGCACCGTTTTGAGAAACGATATGATGAACTGACTGCTCTTATTCGTGGCTTGTATGAAAATCTCGTATCGGGATTACTGCCCGAAAGACAGTACAAGCAACTGATGAAGCAGTATGATGAGGAGCAGGCAGAACTGGAAACAAAGATTGAGGATATGAAAAAATCACTTGCCGAAGAAAAAGTAAATACAGTGGATATTAAGCACTTCATTTCTCTGATACCCAAGTGCAAAGAGCCGACAGAAATCTCCGATTTGATGTTTCACGAACTTATTGACAAGATTGTTGTCTATGAAGCGGAGGGAGTGGGAAAAGCACGAACACAAAAGGTTGATATTTATTTTAACTATGTTGGGCAAGTCGATATTGCCTATACGGAAGAAGAACTTGCCGAGATAAAGGCACAGGAGGAACAGGAAGAAGTAGAACGATTGGCAAAACAGCGTAAGCGTGAAAAAGCCTACCGAGAGAAACGAAAGGCGAAGAAAATTGCTGAAAATGGCGGTGAAATCATCAAAACGAAGATATGTCCTCATTGTGGGAAAGAGTTTACCCCTACAAGCAACCGACAGATTTTCTGCACAAAGGAGTGCTGCAACCAAGCAAGACAGGACAAAGTGAAAGCTGACAGAGAGGCGGAAAAAGGCGATCACTATTATCGTCAGCGTAAATGTGAAGTGTGTGGCAAGTTATACTGGCCTACACACAGTCAGCAAAAATTTTGTTCTGATGAATGTACAAAGGTAAATCACAACAAGAAATCATTGGAGTTTTACCATAAGAAGCAAAAGGAGGAAGCACTATGCAAAGATTTATCACAGATGAAAGAACCGGTATCCAGTACGAACTCATCGGAGATTACTACTATCCCTGCTTAACGATAGAAGAACCGCCTACCCTCTCAAAATACGGAAGAATGAGAGAACGATATTTAAGGGAATACAAGAAAGTCTTATATTTTAATCTGCTGACAAGCGGAAAACTAAATGAACACCTTGTAGATATTGATACTTCGGCGTGTAATATGGCGGAGTATCTGATAAAGGAAATGACGATAAGGCAAGGCGTAACGGAAAAGTTGAAAGCAGAGGATATGATGAAATGGATAGGATTGATGAATAACATTCGCTCCTGCGTTGATGAGGTTGTACTGAATGATATTGTGTACTCGTAATTTAATACCAGCCGAAGAAGAACTGCTGTCTGATTGATGGCAGTTTTCCTTTTTCGGCAAGTATTCAAAAAGTTATAAAGTTGTGAGTATAGTCGAAGTAGTCAATTTCATTGAAGTGCGAAAAACTTGGGAGTATAATATTAAATGAAATAGTCTATCATCTAATGAAAGAATAAATTATCAATTTGTAAAGGGGGAATTTCTATGCGTAAGATATTTGTTTATTCTTTAGAGGAAGAAGAACAGATTAACAAAGAATTAGGTTATACTCAAAAGGATTATGTAAATTATGATAATGATTGGAGAGAGAAAGTCATTGATTTTATGGACGTTTTTCAACTTTCCTTTTTAGATAATACGGGAGAAAAAATATGATTGGGATTTATTTTAGCGGAACAGGAAATACAAAATATTGTTTAGAAAAGTTTGTTGCTCTATATGATAGGAACATTGAAATAACCCCGTTAGAAGATACAGGTACAATGGAAAAAGTTACATATCATAAAGACATCATTTTTGCTTATCCAATCTATTACAGTAACTTACCTAAAATTGTACGGGATTTTATCTGCGAAAATTCTGATGTATGGAAAGGAAAACGTATTTTCATTATTGCAACAATGGGACTGTTTAGCGGCGACGGTGCGGGTGTATCTGCAAGATTGTTCGAGAGATACGGCGCACAGGTATGGGGTGGACTTCATTTGAAAATGCCGGATTGTATTTGTGATGTAAAAGCCTTAAAGCGTACTCCGGCTCAAAATAAGCAAATTGTCATACAAGCGGAAGAACGCATAAAATCAGCGGTGTGCAATTTGAAAAATGGTACTCCAACTAAAGACGGTTTGGGATTTTTATGCCATATTGCAGGGCTTTTGGGACAGCGGCTTTGGTTTTATATCAAAACACAAGAATATTCAGACAAAATACAGATAGATACCGACGCTTGTATAAAGTGCGGGAAATGTGCATTGGTGTGTCCTATGAACAATTTGTCATTATCAGAAGATAAGATTATAGCAGACGGACGGTGTACGTTATGCTATCGGTGCGTAAATCAATGTAGCGAGAAAGCAATTACTATTTTGGGGAAACAAGTAATTTTCCAACACTCTGTTTATGATTTTCATTGAAAGTAGTCTGATTAGAAATGAGGTGGTGCATTGCAAAAAGGAAAATGGATTTTATGTCCTGTATGCAATAATAAAACCCGATTAAGAATACGGGAAGATACAGAAATAAAGAATTTCCCACTATACTGTCCGAAGTGTAAGCAGGAAAATCTTATCAATGTAAAAAATCTGAATATTTCAGTTATCACAGAGCCAGACGCATTGACGCAGAGCCGATAATCGCAAGAAATAAATCTTATGATTATTAGCTCTTTCTGTTTTGTGATAGGAAAACAAACCGCCATTTCCTGTATATAAAATGGAATGGCGGTAAATACACAATTATTTTTATAGACATGGCGGTGTCGGGAGATATTGCCATGTTTCTTTTTCACATTTTTAATTCTATTCCATTATTAAAAAAGCCTATTCCATGCAACGGTCTTTTGCAACCATAGAGATGAATACACAAATCATCATAATTGCTTAAATAACTCATATTACCAAACGCCTATGCGGTTTTACGCCTGCATGGGCGTTTGTTGTAATAGCCTCCTACTGGGAAGAAAGGGGGTGATGAGAAAATGAGGTATTCCGAACAACTTATGGAGCATATCGAATATGCCTTTGCCACGTTCTGTAAAGTCGTTCTCCGCAACGCGGCAATCAGTGCATACCGCGATTTGGGACGAAAGCAGAAGCATGAAGTGTCGCTTGACTATCTGATGTCGGAAACGTCTTTAGAACCATTTGCAACCGACAACTACTTTGAGCAGTATGTTTATGAAAAGCCGACTATTTTTGTCGTGCAAGGGAAGGAAGTTGTCGTTACAAGTAAACGGTTAGCCGACGCATTAGCTAATCTGTCAGAACAAAGACGTACTGTTCTGCTGATGAATTTCTTCCTCGGTTACAGCGAAAGAAAAATCGGGAACGAGTACGGAAGAAGCAGAAGTACAGTCAACTACTGGAAACTGGCGGCATTGAAGCAATTAAGAAAAGAACTGGAGGAAACAAAACATGAGGAATAAGAAACTGATACCCTTTGAAACCATTGAGAAAGCTGTTGCCGGCGAGCCGGAAGCCATAGACGCAGTACTGCGGTATTATGCAGCGCGGATTAAATATCTGTCTACCTATCGCGGGTATATTAACGACGATATTCAAGACCGTCTGAAAGCACAGCTTATCAAAGCTATCCTGCAATTCCGTTTTGACAGGTAAGAAGTAGCAAAGTCAGAAAAAGCCGTCAAGGATAAAATGCACACTTGCGCGTCCTTGACGGCTTTCCCTGTCTTTGCTGTCGGGCAGCCAAGAGAGCGCAATCGGATAAACCGCTTCCGTTCTCTATCCAGTATGGAATGTTACGCGATAGAGGGTAAAAAACGCTTGATTTATGCGGCTTGCAGAACGTGTAAAACGCTTAGATGATATTTTATACTTCTACCCTCAAAAATGACGTTCTATTGCGTAACAAAATTAGAAAGATGTAAATTCTAAGTAATCAATTGTTTGCGTCTAAAGAGTATGATAAAATAATAATAGGTTTCTATAAAAACAATTTGGGGAGGCGTTGCAATATGAGGAATTTTTCTATTAGCCTTAAAGGACGAGTGAAGAATTTTAATCTTCCTAAAAATCAGCCCTTAATACCTCTATTCGAAGCTATTGTGAACTCTATCCATGCTATTAATGAACGGAAAAATGCAGGAGAACAGTTTAATAGCTATATTACTATAAAACTTATTCGCGATAACCAATTATCACTTGACCTTGATGGAATGAAAGAACTGGCTTCAATTTCATCATTTGAAATTATCGATAATGGAGTCGGTTTCAATGAACCCAACTTAACTTCATTTATGGAATCTGATTCTACTTATAAAGCAGCTATTGGAGGTAAAGGAGTTGGAAGGTTCTCTTGGCTTATAGCTTTTGAAAAAGCAGAAATTGAAAGTATTTATTATGATGAGGGTGGATATGTTAAACGTGCATTTGAGTTTTCTGTGGAACAGACGGAAATTAACGATACTCTCACTGATTGTGAAACTCAAAATGATAACAAAACAACCGTTCGACTTTTGAATTGCCTTAATCCGTATGCAAAAGCAATTCCTAAGCGCAGTTTAACAATAGCTACACGAATTATTCAGCATTGTTTGGTATATTTTATTTCAGATAATTGCCCGGAAATTAATTTAATAGACGAAGATGTTAAGTGCAATTTAAATCAAATATTTAAAGAAAAAATTCAAACAGAAGAAAATAGTGTTTCCATTAATGTCGGAAATGAAACATTTGAATTGCTTCATGTAAAATCAGAAGAAACTACCGTAAATGGTAATAAACTTTATTTGTGTGCCCACAATCGCTTAGTTGATACAAAAGAACTAGATAAATATATTACAGATTTGGACCGAGAAATTTTTGATAAAAGCGGTTTTTGGTATATCGGTGTTTTACGTGGAAAATATTTAGATGATAATGTCGATATGAATAGACTGTCTTTTAATATTCCTGATGGTGGTCCACTAGACAGTTTAGCTAATATCATTACTATGGATCAAATTATGAAAGCAATTATTGTTGAAGTAAGTAATTTCTTAAAAGATTATCTTCAACCGATTGCAGATAATAAGATGAAAAGAATTAAAGATTATGTAATACATCAAGCGCCTCAGTTTCGACATTTATTGAAATATATGCCAGAAGAATTGTCGAAAATCAAACCCAATTTAAGCGAAGATAAAATGGATGATGAATTGCACCGTATTAAAAGAGAGTTTGACCGAAATACATCAAAAGAAAATGCTAAACTTTTAAGTGACTTGAATAAAGGTGTAATTAATTCAAGTGAATATATCGAAAAATTTGGACAACAGGTAGAAAAGATCAATAGTGCAAACGGGGCTGCTCTAGCTGAATATGTGGCGCATCGAAAAGTGATTCTTGATTTAATGGAGTTTGCAATTCGTCAGAAAGATGATGGACATTTTCAAAAAGAAAGCTTTTTGCATAATATTATTTATCCCATGAGAACAACAGCAACAGATATTCCATACAGTAATCATAATTTATGGTTAATTGATGAAAAGTTGGCATACTGTAGTTATATTTCTTCGGATATTCCGTTTAATAATAATCCCAAAGATGAAAGAACGGATATTATGATTCTTAATAAACCTGTTGCCGTGTCAGACGAAGAAAATAAGGGGAAAGAATATGAAAGTATTGTATTATTCGAACTAAAGCGTCCCATGCGTAATGATTATAACAGTAATAGTAATCCTATTAATCAGCTATATGAATATGTTGCTTCATTGAAAACAAATAAGATACAGGATAAAGATGGGCGGATAATAAGAGTAGGTGTAAGTACAAAATTCTATTTGTATGCAGTTTGTGACATTACTAGTACATTAGAGCATATTTTAGATTTTCACGATTTTTCTCAAACACCAGATAAGATGGGATATTATAAATATAACGACAAGATGAATGCTTATATTGAAATACTTTCTTATGACAAAATTATCAATGACGCAAAAAAACGGAACAAGATTCTATTTGATAAGTTGGGTATTTAAAAAGACGAGTGGAGAATGTTAATTTTCCACTCGTCTTTTTGCAAACCTGTCTGTCGTCGTTAGTAATAAGTTCTTATGAAATACTTCCTTATCAGCGTAAACCTAATCCCAGATCGCCTTTATCCACGACGCCGCGACCGAGGCCCAGAGGCAGGCGTTGTTTGAACGCACCTGTGAGGGTAAGGTGCGCATCCTGCTGGGCAGCACCAATAAGCTGGGAACCGGCGTGAATGTGCAGGACAAGGTAATCGCCATCAATCATCTGGATTGCCCCTGGCGGCCCTCCGATATTACCCAGCGGGATGGGCGCGGGGTCCGGCAGGGCAACGAGAACCCGGAGGTTATGATAAAGCATTTTGTGACAAAGGGAACCTTTGACGCCTATCTATGGCAGATTCAGGAACAAAAGCTGCGGTATATCAAGCAGATCCTCACCGGTAGGAGTATCGCCCGGTCCTGTGAGGATGTGGATGAAACCATGCTTTCCGCCGCGCAGTTCAAGGCGACCGCCACAGATAACCCCATGCTGGCGCAAAAGATGGAATTGGAAAACCGGGTGACGGAGCTGAAGATCCTGCGGGGCGCATGGAGCAACGAGCAGCTTTCTTTGGAACGGAAGGTGAACACAACCTATCCCAGCCGCATCCAGCAGTACCAGCACCAAATTGAGCAGATCAGTCAGGACATAGTTCTGCTGGAACAGTCCAAGGACGGGGAGTTCTCCATTGTCCTGGATGGAAAACCGTACACAGAACGCCCGGCGGCGGGCGATGCGTTTGCCCTGCTTTACCACACGATCAATGAAAAATGCGCAAAGGATGACTTTGAGTTTGAAATTGGCTCTTACCGTGGATTTAGACTCTGCCTTAACCTTCACCCGCTTTCGCAGGGAATCATCCTGCGGGGAACCTCCCGGTACAGTACGGACATTGGTTCTTCTGGTCAGGGAACGATCACCCGCATTGAGAACCTTGCAGAGCGTATCTCGTTTTACCTGATTAATACTCAGCGGGATTTGGAGGAAGTAGAAAAGCAGTTGGAGGCTGCCCGTCAGCAGATGGGCCAGCCTTTTATTATGAGGAGGAACTGTCCGAAAAGGTTGCTACCCTGACGGAGATCAACACAAAGCTGGAATTTGAGTCTTTGCAGGGGCAGGAAAGTGAGGTGATTTTAGATGAGAATGGAGAACGATCTGATCGCAAGGAAGATCAATCTGCTGACTGTGTTCTTTCCGGCACTGGCACCGAATTATAAGGAAATTATTTTGAACTCATTTGACCGGTATTCGCTGTTGAAAGCGTGTGTGCGCCGGATTATGGACAGCTACCCTGGCATACAGGCGAAAGATCACGAAAAACTGGAAAAGGCCCTTACGCAATCTCTGCGGGATTCGGAAGTGGACTGTATCCATAAATACCTGTCCGCCAAATTCAGTGATGAAGCCATTAACGCGCTGGTAAAGGAAATGGAGGGCCGGCATGATGCGTGAAAAACATTCCGCCGTCTGCTATATCTTCCGGGAGGGCGCCTTCTCCCCGGTGAAAGAGGGCAAACCGTTCCGCAACGATTTCGGCCTGGACCTGTTTCAGTACAAGGGCGCCGTCTACGAGGGCAGGACGGGCCTGCATCTCTGTCCCTTGCGGGAAGTGGAACATCTGGACCTGTTCATCAAGTCGCACGGCGGGTTAGAAAAAGTGCGGCAAGTGATTGAAAGCAGTTTAGCGCGCACCGGACTTTCTCCCCGCTATGCGCGGCCCGATGGAAAGAAAAAGGACATCTTCCCGCCAAGGGAAAAGGATGAAAACCGGGTGGTTGCCAGGGATTTAATGGGCAATAAGCATTACTACTACCGTTTCTACAACGAAAACGGCATTGAACTCTACACGATGGAAAAGAAACGGGAGTTCTTCCAGACCATTTATGTGCCCTGCGACGGCTTCATGGTCGGAATTAACCAGCGGCACCGGCTGGAGGAGGTTCTCAAATGACTGCCTACACTGGAGCATGGCATCCGGGGTGAGGTCGAACGGGTTTTCAATGAGAGCATGGGCGATCCGAAACGGTGGGCAGACCTGGGCTACGCCAATCTGCTGGGACGGTACTATGAGACAAAACGGCACAATATCCCATTAGAAGCAGAGCGCAGGCAGCGGGAGGAACGATGGGCGGCAGAGCGTGAAGCAGAGAGGCGCCAGCGTGAACAGGAACAGCAGGCCCGCTATGATACCGCTATCCGGGAGGCGGAGAAGGACATTCTGGCGGGGAAGGAGGTGGTGAACCGGGAGGTCAACGGCAAGTCCCTCATCATGCAGCTTTTCCGGGAGCATGGCATCTCCGTCCCCTTAAAAACACAGGGCCGGATCATCAATGCGCTGCACAGCATCCGCTATTCCCCGGAAAGCGGACAGTGGGACTACCGTTATTATAAAAAAAGCCGTGACAGCACAAAAATGTTTGAACTGCTCCCCAAACTGTCAGCGGCAATTCAGACCAGGCGGCAGTTTGAAGAACAGTATGAGGCCAGCCCGGAGGTCCCCGCCGCGGACGAGGAAGAGCAGGATATGGAGCTGTAAACCTGATTTGAGAAAGGAGCGCGTATGAAAAAAGCAATCGTTGGTATTTCCGCCGCTGCCGCCATGATCGGCGGCTTTTTCTATTTTGCCTGGTACCGGCATTATCGTGACGCGATCCGGTGAGGCGGTTCCTGCGGTTAAGGAGGTGAGGCTTATGCCGCTTGCTGCAACCAAGGCTCCCTACACCCTGTTTATCGTGGATGACGATATGTCCCTGAATCCCCGTGAGGACTACGACTGCCTGGGGAAAATGGTTTGCTGGCACGGGAGATACAGGCTGGGGGATCAGCATGATTTTTCGGAACCCCGTGATTTTCTGCAAGGACTGCTCTTTTCGGAGTATTCCAGCGGCCATGACCGGAACAATCCGGTTTTTGCGTTCCTGCGATCCGGCAAGGCCAAAGACGCCCGCCTGGAATACAACCGTTCCACACGGGAATGGGAGCTGAAGGAGAACCAGCACTGGACTTCCGAGAGCGACTGGTATGTATCGTCCAGCTATGCCGCTTCTCTGAAAGACGAGATCCCCGATTGGTTTTTGGACGATTGCCTTTCCGCCCTCTCCACCGGCGAACTGTTTTCGCTGGTGGAGCAGATGGAGGGCATGGTGATCCTGCCCCTCTATCTCTACGACCATTCCGGCATTACAATGAACACCACCGGCTTTTCCTGCCCCTGGGATTCCAGTCAGGTGGGATGGATCTACGCGGATAAACAGACGATTGACAAGGAATATGGCAAAGTGACCCCTGAAACCGTGGAGAAGGCACGCCAGGTGCTGGAGGGCGAGGTGAAGTCCTGCGACTATTTCCTGACCGGCCAGTGCTACGGCTTTCAGCTTTTCAAGGAAGATGTGGAGGTGGATAGCTGCTGGGGCTTTCTGGGCGAGATACGGGATGTGCAGGACGATGTGAAGGGCTATTTGCCGGAGGACTGCGATCCGGCTATCGTGGAACTGCTCCAGTTCCGCTGTGAGGAGCTGGACATTGACGAATATCTGGAAGAATTACGGGAGGAAACGGAGGGATTGGATTGTGAAGCTGGATGATCCCATGACCGTATATGTGCTGTATGGCTGCAATTTGAGCAAGGAGCGAGGCTCCAGGCGTGTTGCCGCCGCCACCACCGATAAAGAAATGCTCCATACCATCATCGGCGCCCAAATCCTCGGCGGCACAATGGACTACCGGGGCTTCAGCAATATGAAGGGTTTTGAACAGTTCCGGGCGGCCTGCCGTGCCGGTGATGTTCGGTACAGCGATCTGGACTATGGCTTTGTGGCGCAGACGGAAAATCTGATGCTCCCGGACTGTGCAAAGGAGCCACAGCTTGAGAAAGCCTACCGGCTGCTGAACCTGTCTGACCGTGAGTTCAATGCTATCCGGAGCGGTTCTCTGGAGAACCTGGGCGCTGACCGCACCCGTTTGATTCTGGATAAGGCGTTGTCCTGGGCGGCACAGAACTATACCGGATGGGACTTGTACCAGCATTTGAGAGAAAAACTCGGCATGAGCAACGAGGAGATTGGGCAGGCCGGGTTTGACCTGGATGAGTACTACGAGGAGGAAACACCGGAGGACGAATCGGACTATGAGCCGGAGGATGACTATGAGGAAGAATTATTATACCTCGCCCCTGCCGGAACACTGTTATACGGTCCTCCCCAGCTCCGGGCAGCTCATCGAGGTCCGACGCGACGAAATGGGCTATTACCCCTGTGCCTACTCCACCGGCGACCGCGCCTACAACCAAGTCCTGGAAAACTACCTCAACACCCATGAGGGCGTCACAAAGGCGCAGGCGGCGGCTATGCTGGCCGGGTCCATGTTTGGCTGGAAGGTTCCTGCCGCCGACCCATCCCGCTATGATCTGGACGGAGAGCCGGTCCGACCGGGTGTGCGGAAGCCCCTGCCCCGGTCCCCGCAATATCTGTATGAACAGGCCAAGCTGCTGCGGGAGGAATATGCCCCCGGCACGAAGGTCGTGCTGGATGAGGCGGTAGGCGACCCCTGCTATGACGCGCCCGCAGGGCTGGCCGGTATCGTTCAGTCTGTGGATGACGCCGGTCAGATCCTTTGCCAGTGGGAAAATGGGCTTTCATTCCGTCTCGTTCCCGGAACGGATCAGTTCCACAAAGAAACTGCGCAGGAACCGGAATTTCCTGATGAAGAAGAAACAGATTTGGAATTGTGAGGTGATGATTGATGCGAATAAGCGCCGCCGTGTATCAGAAATTCACCGAGGATGAGATCCGGCAGGCAAACAGCGTGGATATTCTCTCTCTTGCCCGTGGCTATGGATATGAACCGGAAAAGGCGGGCCGCAAGGCCGTCCACATGAAGCACAGCGGCGGGCTGTATATCTTCCCGGAAAACAACCGCTTTTTCCAGTGGACGGGGCCGGACGACGGGATCAAGGGCGGCGCCATTGATTTTGTCATGCGGGAGGAAAACCTGTCCTTCCCGGAGGCGGTGGGCAAGCTGATCGGAAAGGAGTTCTCCCCGGCCGTAAAGCAAGTGGTTCCCTATGAGAAAAAAGAGCGTGAGCCGCTGGCGCTGCCGGAAAAGGCGGATAACATGAAGCGGGCCTATTGGTATCTGGTGTCTGTCCGTGGGATCAGCCCCAAGATCGTAAGCTACTTTATGAACCGGAAAATGATCTATCAGGAGAAAAAGTACGGTAACTGCGTGTTTGCTGCCTATGACGCCGATGGCGCGCCCCGGTACTGCTCCATGCGGGCGGCCAGAGAAAACAGCTCGTTCAAGATGGACGCCGCCGGTTCAGACAAAAGCTACCCCTTTTCCCATGAGGGGACAAGCGATCTGCTGATCGTCACCGAGGCGCCCATCGACCTGATGAGCCATGCGTCCATCACCGCTGACTTCTATGGACGGGACTGGACGGAGGACCACCGTATCTCCACCGGCTGCCTGTGGAACGGAGCCATCGACCGCTATCTGGAGGGACATTCCCAGATCAGACGGCTGGTATTCGCGGTGGACAACGACTATCTGGCCCGTGACAAGAATGGGCAACTGCGAAATTGGGGGCAGCTTACAGCGGCCAAGTGGGTACGGGAATACACCGGGCGGGGGTTCCAGTGTGCCATCCATGTTCCCCATATGAATGATTTTAACACCGATCTGGTGGCAATGCGGGCTGGCCTCTCCGTAGAGGATTTGGACCGGCAGCGTATGGCTGAACTGGAAGCAGCATTTGAGCAGGACGCCGGTGAAGAACCGGAACAAAGTATGGAGGTGTAACAGTGGCAAAAATCAGGACTTTTGAGGTAGACCGATGGAGTGAGCCGGATGAAAAGCACCGGGTCAAGCATATCGGCATGGCGGACGCCAGGGAAACCTTTGATAAGTTGAAAACACATTTGGAGACAAATGGGCTTCTCCCGGATGAATACTTTTCGTTCTCCGGCAAGTATGAGGGGCTTACCGGCGAACTGCCTGAATTTGATGACGCCCTTTGCATCCCGAATTTTGGCGGCAGCGAGGGTATCTACCTGGATATTTCCCTGGCCTGCCGGGACAGAGAGGGCAAACGGTATTTTCAACCTTTTGCCACAGGCAAGACGCTGGGCGAAACGGCAGACGATTATTTTCGGATGTTCCGCATCGCCGCCGAGTGTTCCCTGATGCTGAATGGGCGCGGCTTTTCTTATGAGAGAAATAATGTGGATATTGTGCTGACCGAGAAGGAGGCCGAGGCCGTCGCAAATTCGGTGGAATTGGATCTGTGCGGCTATCTGAAGCCGGAATCGGAGGCTCTGTTGTCCTCCGCGCTTGGTAAATTCAACGGCGCACCACGCACGGCCATCCAGACCATCACCTGCCACGGACGCGATGATTACGCCCTCTGGAATGTGGAGATCCTGTCCGATATGTTCCACTCCATCGTCCGGGAGGCAGCGGAAAAGGTGGGGACACTGGAAGAACTGATGAGCGGCATGGACCCCACATCCGGCTGTGAAACAAGGCCTCTGACGCGGATGAAGGACGGGCGCTTTGCGTTCTTCGCCATCCCGGAGCGGATGAACGCTCTGCGGGATTATGAAACACAGGGCAGTTCCGTCCGTGGGAGCAGGGAGCAGATCATGGCGGAGATCTTCACGGATTGGGAATCCGCCGAGGAACCAGAGGACGAGCTGGACCGCTGACCCTCTCACTTCTCTTTTCATCCGTACTGACCACCCCGCCGGGGCGCCCCGCAGCCGGGAAACCGTAGGCAAAGCCTGCGATTTCCCGGTTAAGGCAGGAATAGCCGTCATACCTGACGGCGGGCCGACTGCTTGAAAGCCGTGCTTTCAACGGGTTTTTAAGGATTTTACAAGGTATGATTTTTTAATTTGGGTGTGATTTTTGTCACACCTTATTGAAGGGAGGCTTGACTTGAAAGAATCCCCCATCCGAACCGAGCGCAAGACCGTTCATCTTCCCCCAGACACCATTCAGGCGCTCAATAAGCTGGCGGCCAGGAATGAGACGGACTTCTCCAAAGAGGTGCGGCGGGCGATTGGCGAATATCTGGATTTGGAAAGCACCGCTGAGAACATCGACATGATAAGCGGCGTGATCCGGCAGGAACTCAGCGGCCAGATCAAGGGGCTGGGAAACCGACTGGCCGGACTTATCAACCGCCTGACGATCATATCCGCCGCAGGCTACTATGCCAATATTGCCATCATCGCAGACCTGATCGACCGGGACCGCTATTCCTCTTTTGAGAAGATCGAGGCGGCGGCCCGAAAAAAAGCGCTGGTGTTTGCCAACAAAAAAACGCCGACGCCCTGCGTATTTTCCTGGATGATGAGGAAATGAAAAAAGCGATCCAAGCTGTTCAGGGGGGGCCGCCGTGTCGATCCTGATCTATAAGCAGCGCCACCGGCACCCCAATCAGAGAAAGACGCCCAAGTGCAACTATGCCCATATCGGCTATATCGCCACCCGCCCCGGCACGGTAAAAAATGAGGGGATGCGTCATGGCGTGTTCGGGAAACTGGAACCCGGCGAGGTGCGGGAGTTCTCCACCTGGCAGGAGGCGGCCCGTCTGGTGCGGGAGCTGTCCTACCGCCGCGTCAATCTGTACCGGGGCATTATCTCTTTCTCCCCAGAAACAGCGGCCGAGCTGGGGCTGACCCATCACAAAACCTGGGAGGACTACATGGAGCGTCATATTTTAACGCTGGAAAAGTATAATGGAATCCGGGTTCAGAACCTACAATGGGTGGCCGCCCACCACAATGAACGGGGCCACCCGCACATCCATGTGGTGTTCTGGGATAAGAACCAGCGCACAATGGTTCCGTTTGTGCATCCCAGCATCCCGGATAAAATACGCAGGCAGTTGATCCGTGATACCTTCTCGGAGAAAATACAGGCGTATTGTGAAGCGAAGCAGCGGGCCAGAGAGCAGCTTACCGCAGCCGCCGTTGATCTGGTTGATGAGTTTGAGCAATATATGGAGCGGCTTCATCCCAGCGAGTACAAGCGCCTGCGGGAAAGCTTCGGCCATATCACGGATGATGAGCTGGGAGCTGCCTCACTGGACGATGTTTTGAGTGCGGATGGGCTGGCCCGATTTATCCCCAGCCTGTTTGCCCTGAAAGAAAAAATGCCGAAAAAAGGCCGCCTAGCTTGCAAGCTGCTGCCGGAGGAAGTAAAGGCCGAACTGGATGCTTTTATTGGCAGCTTGAAAACAGACTGTAAGTACATTGGTAATCTGGTAAACGAGTATGCGGATGCCAAGTGCCAGCTTTCCATGCTCTATGACGCTGACCCTGCCCATGTGGAAGAACAGCGGCAGAAAGGAATCGCGGAGGCGGACAAGCTGATTGCCAACAAGGTATTGGAGGCCATACGCACCATGCTCCGCAAAGATCGGGAAACCGGCTCTTTTGAGTATGCGGAGGCCCGAAAAGCCTACTATACAGAGCGGTTGATCTGTGAAATCCTGCTGACGCTGGAGCAAAACACCGTCAGCATGGGCATGGAGTACGACGATTGCCAAGGCTATGGGAGGTGATCTTTCCAAGGCCGCCAAAAAGGAATGGTATTTGCGGCACAAGGACAGGGGCATGGAACCATAACCAATGTGTGGCGCAAGAGAAAAAGTTGATACTTGTCGATGAAAGTCGCTTGAAAAAGTTTGCAATTCACGCCAAAACTCCCTTGAAAAAGTTGCCGCTTTCGGCTATACTGGAATAGAACAGAATAAGGGAGGTGAAACTGTCATGCTGAAAAGGAAAATTGAGCAAAAACTGATCGACTGGAAAAACACAGAAAATCGCAAGCCATTGATTATCAAGGGCTGTCGGCAGTGCGGCAAGACATTTTCTGTCCTTGACTTTGCAAAGAAAAATTATAAAAATGTTGTGTACCTGAATTTTTTTGAAAATCCAGACTATGCCTCTGTATTTGCCGGGTCCCTGGAAGTGGACACAATTGTGATGATGCTGTCCGCCCTGCTGGGCAGCGAGGCGGTGTTTGAAAGCGGAAGTACAGTCTTGATCCTGGACGAGATTCAGGAGTGCCCGGAGGCCCGGACCGCCCTGAAATTTTTCCGAATTGATGGGCGCTATGATGTGATAGGCACCGGCTCTCTGCTGGGTGTGAAGGGGTATGGAAAAGAACCGAAATCTGTTCCAGTCGGATCGGAAACGGTGATTGATATGTACCCTCTGGATTTTGAAGAATTTCTGTGGGCCAATGGGATTGCTGACCCTGTAATTGATATGTTAAAGAAGTGCTTGCAGAAAGAGACTCCTGTCCCGGAGGCCCTGCACAACCGTATGAAGCAACTGCTCCTGCAATATGTGGTTGTCGGAGGTATGCCGGATGCCGTACAGACCTTTGTAGATACGAAGCAGATGGATGAGGTACTGCAAATCCAGCGTGATATTGTTCGCTCCTATGAGGACGATATGGTGAAGTACGCCGAGAAGAAGGACAAATCACGAATCAAGGAGTGCTTTCAGTCTATCCCGAAGCAGCTCAGTAAAGAAAACAAGAAATTTCAATACTCTGTTGTCAAAAAAGGTTCAACCGCATCAAAATATGCCGGGAGCCTTCAATGGATCGAGGATGCCGGTATCATTGTCCGCTGCTATAATCTGAGCATTACGGAACTGCCTTTGGATGGGAACGCCGAGGAAGATATATTCAAGGTGTATATGCGGGACTGCGGCCTTTTTGTCAGTATGCTGGAGGATGGCACACAGTACGACATCCTGCAAGGAAATCTTTATGGCTATAAAGGCGCGATTTTTGAAAATCTGATTGCGGATGTTTTCGGTAAGATGGGACGAAAACTCTACTATTTCCACAAAGACAGCGGTTTGGAAGTGGACTTTGTGATCCGTTATAAAGGACAATGCACATTGGTGGAGGTCAAAGCGTCCACAGGGAATACGAAAAGCACCAGAACGATCCTGCGCTATCCTGAAAAGTACCATGTCAGCCAAGCAATCAAGCTGGGGGACTACAATGTAGGACGCACCGAACAGCTTCTCACACTCCCGCTGTATATGGCGTTCCTGCTGAAAGAACTGTGAGCGGATAGCTCAAACTTAAATATGTCCAATGCGAAAGGCAGTCCATCGAGGGCTGCCTTTTTTGCTGCCCTGCGACATCAAACAAATCAAACAACCGGCCGCCCGGTTCGAGAAAGGAGAGTGGATGAACACAGTAGCAACGAGTTATAAGCACAACGGGGTGCCGGTGTCTATCCCCAGAGGGTCCTATGGCGTGACCTGCCCGACGGCCCGGCCGTATGAGTACCCCAAGGGGCATCCCTGCCGGGGGTGCCCTTTTACTTTGCGGACTTCGGTTCCATCCTGTATGTTCCCCAGCCGAAAGGACGGAGGGTGTCTCTGGTACGATCTGAAGCGGAAGAAGCGCCCGCCCCTGCCGCACACCTATCCTCAGAATCAAGCGGTGGCGGAACGTATTTTCGATTTCATTGAAATTTATATTTAGTTAAGCAATCATTTTACTGTTGATTTTTGTCAGAAACTAGCTGTATATAGGGTTGACATTAGATTGCTTTTGCCTTAAAATGACTAATATATATAATTAGTCACAGCGGAGTTATATATACCAAGAGACTGTGAATCATTTCATTGTAACAGCCAATTAACTCAGTGCGCACACAGGCGCATCATACCTGTAAATATAAATCAAAGGAGAGGTTAGAATGAGAAGTATCACACAACTTGAACTGCAATATGCGCATCGGTTTTATGGGTTTCAAGGAGAGGCCCAGTATCTGCACGGGCATACAGGCGTTTTGACCATTGAGGTGGAAGACACAATCAATGTCGGTGTAAACATGATTTTCCCCTGCAACGAAATCCAAAAAACGGCTTGGGATGTTTTGAAGAATTTTGACCACGCCTTGGTGCTTCGTGCAGATGATCCGCTGCTACCCGCAATTCTGGATGTGTATGAAAAGCAGGGTATCAAGGGGGGAACTCCAAATAATACGATGACTGGTCCTGCGTTTCAGACCGAGTTTGCCACGGCATACCCCGAGTGCCGCTTGGTGGTTACCAAGGAAACGATGACTGTGGAGGGCATGATCAAGATTGTCTATGACCTCTTGAAGGACAAGCTGAACATTGTTAAACTGACATTTTCCAGCGGCGTAAACAAAGCGTCTGAGGAATATGCGTCTCATTTGGAAATTGATCGCTGCCCACTGTGCGGTGTTGCACTGAATGAAAACGGTGTTTGTCCCAAGTGTGGGTATCAGAAAAGGTAATTGATTTTATAGGATGCTGAAAATGAGTCAGCAAACAACGTGCGAGTCAGCACTTGACTTGCACGTTGTTTTTGGGGCATTGTATATTGTTTTGCCGGTCATGATATGTGAAGTTTATCTGGGTTGGAACTTATATTCCTATATTTCAAATATAAGCTGTAGAAAAAATGTAGAACTGAGGACATCTAGGATTCATAATTGTGCAAGAAGCTATTCTACTTTTTGAGACGGGATGGTCTCCTCTTGGGAAAGGTTGCCCTAGTTTTGTCTATGCAAACGACCGCTTATTTGGATATTCTTCTGGACATGGGATAGCAAATGAACTATAATGACCATATAGATATTTGGGTCATATAAAATGACCATTTTATTATAGGCGAAATATGACCGTTTTGATATATAGGTCATTTCGGAAGGCCATCACAAGTGTGTTGTATACAGATGGCAGAATTGAAAAAATGTTTTAGACCATGATGGAAAAGGTGGATTACAAGAACGGTTCAATTTTCTTGGCTTATTTGTGGGTTTCTAAATTCCATACAAAGCGCTATCCAGTAAGCAAATACTCAGAGCACTGTATTTGCGGGCTCTGTTTATATATATAAAAATTGAAATGAGGAAGTGATTGAATGAGAACAAGCCAGAAAAAATGGGAGCGGCTTTCAGCAGTTATACTGACCTTCGCGCTGTTGCTCAGTATGCTGCCAGCGACCGCTATGGCTGCCAGCACGGGGGACAAGTCGATTGATAATGAGGTACATTATCAAGTAAATGGGGCTATTGATGCCGGTGTGCGCTATTGGTCAATAGAGTATGATAAGGTTGATACGGACGGCAGTATCCTGCTGAACGGCAGTAAATTTGCCGACCGTTCCAACCAGTGGGGCCTGAGTAATACAGAACCCTATGCAGGGAGATTTCTGCTTAATTTCCACAGAGTTGAGTTTTATGAGCAGATTCAAGGTGTTTCCATCGTGAGTGGGAACAATGTGACTGAGTTTGATAAAGAAGCAAACGGCGCATTGTGGACCGTTCCCATCAATACCCGGACATGGGCTTCTGGTAAAATTGGAGTAGTGACGAATTCACAGATCCGTATTACGCTAAAAAATGGGCAGACGCTGGAAAGCCTTCAGTTGGAAAATACGCCGATCAGCTTTGAGACATTTGCTGTGACCGGCTCCGGCAATCCTGGTGGGAGCAGCATGATGGTCAACAGAAGCTGGGATCAAGGTTTTATTCTGGCGAATAACCAAAACAGAAAGGATGAACAGAAAACCGGATTTCTAACTGGCCCCATGAGCAACCGGATCAGTCTGGATTATAACCAACTCACAGGACAGCTGGTAATCAAGTCGATCCACAGTTTCAAGCCAAATGTAAAAATGAGCACTACGGACCTGTATTGGGTGGTTTACATCAAGGAACAGATACCCAAGGAGCTGCTGCCTTATATTGATACGGCGAATATTCGGCTTGGGGCTACGAATGAGGATGGCCGGGGCGACAAGCCGGGATCGGAGTTCCGAACAGATACGCCAGTCACCATTGATATTGACTCCAATGGATTGGTTGATACGAGCCGTGTCAGTGCGATCAGCATTGCACAGAGTGACACCCGTGATGCATTGAACGCGGCCCGTAACAGACTGGAAAAGTCGGTTTTCTCCGTAGCGACTGGTCAAAACGCGAATTTTACCATCCAGTACCCCCTGCGAGAAAATGTTTCGATCCGTGATTTTGCCATTTTTCTGAACAAGTACATTACGGAGCATGATAATCAGCTGCTGTTTGATTCCTGGCTGGAATCTGATTATCCAAATGAAAAGGATGGATACGGCCTTGTCTATACAGGCACGTTGGATCATGGCGCCCCCTATAAGCATCTGACAGACAGCTATGCGAATGCTTATATTCCAATGAATGACAGTGATAAGGATGGCTTGTGGGATTTCATTGAAAATCAGGTTGGCTCTAACATGAATCTGGTAGACACGGATGGCGATGGTGTACCGGATGGCAGTGAGCTGCTGGATGACAGCACCGATCCGGTCGATGCGGCAGACTATAAGGCCGCAGTACCGCAGACAGGCAGCACTGTCCTTTATGGTGGGATAGAGAATACCATCGAAGGAACCGCGCCAAAGCTCGTCTATCAAGATCCAGGGGATAAGGTCATTGAGGTCCCGGTCACCTCCCAGCAGGCAGGCAATGCGCTTGTGAAGCTGCAGGGATATGACGATACCACAAATACCTTTACAGATGTCATTTATGGCAGTGTCGTCATTCCTTTTGACCAGCTGCAGGCCGGAAATTTTCGCATTGATTTGGCCAAGGATGCGCTCACTGCAGTGGCAGGAGAAAAAGTAGTCCTGGTTAGTTACAGCTCCAATGGTAAAAACCCGGCAATGGGTGTTCCGCTTCAAGTGCTGCATCTGGATAAGGTAATTCCGGTAGACCCGAATCATCCCGGCACTGTGCCGGACGGATATGTGACGGTGACATTCGACCCCGGCCAGGGAAGCTGGAAAGACGGCACCAAGCCCAGCAGCTACTACGTACAGAAGGATGTGGAGGTCACCCCGGCAGATTTCCAGGCGGTGACGGATAACCTGGAGGCCCCGGCTGACCACATCTTCAGCAAATGGGATGGATTCCCTGAGAATGGACAGTTCACCGCAGATGAGCAGTTGACGGCATCCTTTGCGGACAGCCGGGAGATTATCGAAGTGACCCCGAAGGACCCGGACCAGCCCTTCAACCCGGAGAATGCGGATGACGGGAACAACAGCCAGAAAACCCCGCAGGGATTCGTGCGCGTCATCTTTGAGTCCGGTGAACATGGAACCTTCGGGACCTATGCCGGTGGCCAGGACAAGGTAAAAGTGGCCTACGATGTAAAGGCCGGCCAGACCTGGGAAAAGATAGCGGCTCCTGCAGTGACGGCGAAGCCTGGTTATACCGCCAAGTCCGGCGCGGAGCTGTGGAATCCCCAACTGCCCGGAGAGGCGGAAACCGTAACAGGCGGCACCTACACCGCACAGTATACGAAGAACAGTGGCGGTAAAGTTTTGTGGTATCAGGAAATCTATCTGCAAAACCCAGACGGTACCTTTAGTCGCTGGAGTTATGGCCATGGTGGCTTTGCCAAAGCAAATACTACGGTGCGGATGGACTTGACGGCGTTTGACGGTCAGAAAACCGCCTGGGGAGATACATTAGGTGTAGAATATGTATTTGATGCAGATAATGCGAAGAACAGATTGTCTGATATTGTTGAAAACGCTGGAAAGCAGACACCGCTCTGTGCTTATTATAAACGAGCACCGCATACAGTAACATACCAGTATGAGGGGACAGTCCCGGATGGGGCTCCAACTGTACCGGCAAAGGTGGACTCTTGGTATGGAGCCAATGTCTCGATTGCAGAGCCCCCCACACTGGCAGGTTATGTGTTCTCCGGCTGGACAACGGACACCGCAGGTGCAGTGATCGACAAGGGCATCCTGACTATGCCCAATACCAATGTTGTATTGAAGGGCATTTGGACAAAGGATGTTGCTACAACTGCTATGGTGACTTTCCGAATCGCTAACGGTACCTGGGCAGATGGCTCTACGGCAGATAAGCAAATACTCATCCTTCTACACGAGGGTAAGGGTACGCTGGATGCCGCCGACATTCCCACCGGCATGAAAGCCGATAGCGGCTATACCGGCGGCACATGGGATCGGCAGCCCGATACCACTGCGGATGCCGTGACTGGCAACTTGCTTTATACCTACTCGTTCCACAGAGACGGTGGCCATGGAGGGAATGGTGGCCACGGTGGGAGTACACGTTATACTCTCACCTATGTGTCCAATGGCGGCACGGAATATAAAGCTGAGCGGTATAGCTCCGGCACCACGGTGAAGCTCAGCAAAACTCCCGTGCGCGAAGGCTATCATTTCACCGGCTGGTACGCAGACAAGAACCTCACGGACAAGATCGACCGCATTCAGATGACCAAGAATAAAACCGTGTATGCGGGCTGGGAAAAGAACGCCTCGGAGCTGCATATCCCTGATATGCTCAATGGTGATGACCATTTTGCCTATGTGGCCGGGTATACGGATGGTACAGTCCGTCCAAATGCTAAGATCACCCGGGCCGAAGTGGCTATGATCTTCTACCGGCTGCTGGATGAAGATGTGCGTGCAGCAAATGAAACCGATAGCAACTCTTTCTCGGATGTGACCAATGGCATGTGGTTTAATACCGCGGTTTCAACAATTGCCAGACTGGGCATTGTGAAGGGCCGCTCCGCAGAAATCTTTGATCCAAATGCGCCAATCACTCGTGCTGAATTTGCAACAGTCTGTGCCCGTTTTGACCATTCCAGCGTAGAAAGTGATAAGAGCTTCTTCGATATTCATGGACATTGGGCAGAGACGTTCATTGAGCATGCCGCCGCACTGGGCTGGGTCAACGGCTATATGGACGGTACATTCCACCCTAACGCCACAATCACCCGCGCAGAGGCCATGGCAATGATAAACCGTGTCTTGGGTCGGCTGCCAGAAAGCGAAAAAGATTTGCTCTCTGGTATGAAGACCTGGCCGGATAATGCAGACCCCAGTGCATGGTATTATCTGACCGTTCAGGAGGCCACCAATAGTCATTCATTTGAGCGGAAAGAAGATGGGGTCCATGAGCGGTGGATCAAATTAAAGTAGTAGTGTCTGTACTGTAAGGAAACGGAAAAAAGGGTTCCCTGCATATGCAGGGAACCCAGGGATAAATCCCTGGGTTTATACTGCATTGGAGAACAAAATCTGCGGAAATATAATGCTTTTGCAAGCACAACCTCGTCAGATATGTTAGGTTCTAGAAAAGATAGAGTGGTGTCCTATTGAATGAAGCATATCCCAATATATGGATGCCTGTAATCCTAGAATCAAGGGAACTGTTCTGAAATCACGTTCATTTTGCACCATAAAACAGCTCCGTGCCACTATTGGCATGGAGCTGTTTTATATTACAGTATGACAGTATAGACTGGTTCAATGTTCAGTTACATAGCGGTGCATGGTGGCAAGCAGAATATCTAGAACAGCGTCATTTTTTTCCTCAAACAGATAGGGCGCGTATTGTATCATTCCGCAAGAGAGATAGATCATAGCGGATAGGTTGCTGAGTACCTTGGGATCACAGATGGTTGGGTCTTTCCCCAACAGTTTGACCACCCGAATATAATGTGATTCTTCAAAATCCCGGAACTGCTTCCACTGCGCTTCACTCACTTTGGAATAAATATAAAACATGTCTATATAGTTGATTGTACTGGCCTGCATAAAGAGTTCTTTATAGAGCTGGCTAAGTTCATCAGTTGAGGCCCCGTTACTGCGGGCGGCCGTCAGGATTTCAAGGTTCTGTGTCATCTGCCAACTGATTGCCTGCAAAAAGAATTCTTCTTTTGATTCAAAGAGTCGGTAGAAATACCCCTTGGAAGATCCAATTAAAGTGACGAGTTCATCTACCGTGACATTTTTATAGCCACGTTCGACAATCATTTGCAACCCTTTTTCAAATAATGTATTTCGTTGTATGTCTTTTTCTATATCTGAAAATATTTTTGGCATATCGATTCCTCCGAACTGGTATCACTTTTATTATAATAGATATACTTGAGAATGTGAACTGTTTTATTCTTATAAATAGATAAAATTGACAGTTTGGATGAGTATGGTTTATCGAGCGTATAGATAGCCAAAGGTCACTTTCTTGTTGTGACTATTTATAATATTAGGTCATTTTTATCTGGACATTTGAGTTGTACCGTAATATAATTAACTATATTAAAGTAGTTATAAGTTATCTCGTTTTATTTTTGCCCTATATATGACCTGATAATAAAAAAAGTCAAAAAGAGAGGGTATCAGAATGAATAAGAAAGAACTGGGTCTTGTATTAGCAGACCGTATGAATCTTACGCAGGTGAGGCAAAGCGTTTGACAAACGCACTGTTTGATATATTGATGGAAGAGATTAGTTCTGGGGTATCCGTCAAAATATCGGGATTTGGAAGCTTTTATCTCAGACCCAAACTGCGTGGTTCGTTCCGAAGAAGGATCGTATTCCGTCCTGGGAAAACATTGAAGGCTTATGTGGAGGAAAAGGATGGGGAGCTGAGAGACTCTGTACCATAAGAGAATATATAACAAAGTTTTTTGGACATTTACGGATAGGTGAAGCGTGAAGAAAACTCTTTATTGGATACTTACCTTATAAACAAGATACCTGAACTGATACCGCAAATGGATCGACAAATCCGGGTTTCTCTGGGAAACTCGTTTAGTAATATGGATTGTGATAATACAAAAAGGAGGTACCATAAAATGAACAAAGATGAGTTATCGAAACGTATTGCAGAACTATCGGGAATGCCCACAAAGGTTACCCAAATTGTATTAAATGCTTTCTGCAAAGCAGTATCTGAAGAGATGGAAAGCGGCGGTAAGATACAGCTAGTTGGATTTGGCACTTTTTCTGTGTCAGTATCTAAGGAACGGATAGGAAGGAATCCTAGGACACAGGAAACTATTCTGATTCCGGCGCGGAATACTGTAAAATTCACTCCTGGATCAGATTTAAAGCGCTGTGTCCAACAAGGTGATACGGGGAGATAAACACTTATGTGAACCAGAAAGGAAATGTCAGTCCAGTGTGAATAATAATAGTAATGTAAGACGGCTCTTTGAGGTTTCACCCCCAAAAAATCTAAAAAGCCGTGACCGGATTCAAGAAGCATTGTTAAAGACTTTAGATACACCAGTCGCGTACACAGCAGTATATGGGTATTCTATAGATTGGGATGGTTGCACATGGACAATTTGCAATTATGCAATCGCTTGTATTCCAACGCTTGCTATGTTTATTGTAACTCCCATAGATCTCCAAGGAATAGAGACGCCAGCAAGACTATATTCAAAAAAATATTGAAAGTATCAAGCGGGACGGTAATTCTAGTTGGACAGTATATCTTCGAGACGAAGATGTACCAATCACCCTGGTCATCCCATCCTATGTCCCAGATATTGCTGAATGTCACGGTCAGTATCCGATTGATCAAGTAGAGGAAGCTGAGATATTCTCCCAGCTAATGGAGTATTTCCCCCAAAAAGAACTATAAATAGCTGTCTAAAAAATCAGCGATATTATCCGTATGATCTGGCCCACTTCAAAAATAATTTTGTGTCTTAATCAAAAATAGCAACATTATTCCAAGGCGCGGCCAGCAAGCCGCGCCTTTCCCATACCAAAAACTGAGCCCAGCCAAACTCCATCTCGCTGAGTTGGCTGGGCTCAGTACACAGACCTGAAAGCGGGCCTTGCGGGAGTTAGAGACTGCTGGGCTGATCCTGCGTATGCGTCAGGAGATTGGAGCGCTGAACAAGGGGCACGTTCTCATTCCAAGAAGACTAACTAGTCGCCAACAGGAAAATGAGCCGCACAAAAATAGTTTTCCAACAGATTGTAGGTTTAATACATTTTTTCTTACTATTATGTTTTACTCAAAACCAACTCCAAAAGAACTCTAAAAATATCTGATAATCTATTAATGTGGCAGATTATCCAAAATCCCTCAAAAAATAATAAGGGTAGGTGATGTATATGAGATTGAATATACTATTGAACAAGGCGGTCTTTATCTAGTAGCTAGATAAGGGCCGTTTTCTTTTATCCATCGACATAATCCGGGAAATATCCCTATGATTTCTCTCGGTTCGACCATACAACAACATAATATCAGTAAAGGCGGCAGCTTTGGGCTGCCACACTTAAAAGAAGGGGGATGACGCCAGCCGCCTGTGTGCCGTCCGCATAAGCGGGCAAGGCGTAGTGTGCTATGGATGAAAAAATCCACAGCATTGAGAAGCTGCTTTTTGTCCTTCTCAAACGACACACGGCTTTTAATGGACAATTTTCAATCGGCGTTCACCGGCATTTCTGTGGGAGAGAGTTTGCCCCATCTGGGGACAAGCCTCCGCCTGCGGAGGCTCCATACGCCATTGGGCTTCTCAATGTACCTGTCTTTCAAGCGGCTGATTTTGTACCAGATTACAAAATCAGCCGCTTGTTTCATAGGCGGCCTGATTACAGGAGCAGGGCGCCGCCACCTCCGATCTGTTTTCACAAAAAACAGATCGGAGGTACAAAAATTGAGAGATTATCGCAAAAGTGATTATGCGATAAACAAATACAGCCCCAATATTGTTTATCGCTTCCATGATGAAATTGTTGAGGTTTCTCTGGAGGATTACCTGAAAGAGAGCCCGGATAAAACAGCGCAGGACTTTACAAAACTGAAAGCCCTGTCTGATGAGATCTACTATGAGCAGGATCGGTCTGAAAGCGCCCAGACCCGAAAGGATGTGTCCATCCACGGTTTAGAGGAAATGGACTGCTGCTCTACCCGGCCATTGGAAGAAGAATTGGAGGAACTGGCGGCAGAAGTACAAAACCGCCGCTATGCCCGGATTGCACTGGAGCGACTGTTTGCTGCGGGCGTACTTACAGAAGTCCAGAAACGGCGTTTTCGGCTTCATGTGTTCCGTGGCCTGTCCACCCGGCAGATCGGCAGGTTGGAAGGGACAAGCCATCAGGCTGTTGCCAAATCCCTGAACCTTGCCATCGAAAAATTGAAAAAATTTTTTGCGGAGCAGGGTTGACACCCCCACGGTTTCAGGACGATGGGTGAAAGGAGTTCTTTCTGCCCCCCCTTTCGCCTGTTCCTTGACAACCGCATACTCATTCATCGGTAACTTCCCCTTTGCCAGTGCGATGAGCAAAAGCCGATTCAGAAGCCGCGCCATGAGGTACGGCACGGATGAGCAGATCCCACCTACTTTCTTTCATTGGTTTTGCTGTCATCCTGCCTGTATGAGCGAGAAACGGCGGTCTGTAAAAACCGGGCAGCTCCCGGCGCGGCCATGACCGGCAAAGGGTACAATGGTACTCCTGTCCAGCCACAGCCCTGCCTGACCGCAGGATCACGCAATGGGGGCAGCTCGGAGATATCCTCGGAGGGGTGAGATTCCCGTGGGCCGGTTCGCTGCTGGCCGCTGATGACTTCCCATGTGCGGGGTGTCGAGGACAAATAGCACAATGAAAGAAAACAGATTGGAAAAAATTCGCCGGACGCAGGGCGGGCCTTTCGGGGCCTGCCCTGTTTCCGGCTTACTTATATTCAGGAGGTCATTCTTATGCGGCGAAAGGCGATCCGGCGCGGCGCTTTGTTCTATGCCGACCTGGACCCGGTGGTTGGATCGGAACAGGGCGGAACGCGCCCTATCCTCATTCTCCAAAATGATGTGGGAAACTATTTCAGCCCTACCGTGGTAGCGGCGGCCATCACCAGCCGAAGGGATAAGACCCACCTTCCTACCCATGTATTGTTGGAGGATGTGCCGGGCCTTGCCCCTACCTCCCTGCTGCTGTTGGAGCAGATACGGACGGTTGACCGTAGGCGGCTGCGAGGCTATATCGGGCAGATCAACAAGAAAAAGATGAAGGAGATCGACACAGCCCTGGCAATCAGCGTGGGCCTGCGTTCTCTGGCATAGGACAGGCACCCTTCTGAATAGATTGGTAGAGGCAGAAAGGAGGAACCTGTTTGAAATCACTCACGCTTGCAGAGCTTGATACGCTCTCCGCCGTTGATATTAAGACGGTCGATCCAGAACAGCTTGTCGATATTCGGGATATATCCATCCACACAGAACTTCCAAGAGAGGAACGGGTGCTGGACTTCATCCGCCAGATCCGCAACCCCTACTGCTTCCGCCACGGAAAGATCGTCGTGAAAATCGGCTTCTCCGAGGCGGCCAAGGAAACCACAATGGAGGAACAATTTGAAAGCTATCTCCGTACCTTGTAAATCCCCGACACGAATGGAACCGAAAAAAACACCTGGACGCTGGCTGTGTCCTGCTGTATAATAGAAATCGGACAAAACTCGCACTCCAATCGTTGTTGGGACTGACGAACAAAACGATTGGAGGCATTGTTATGAAAAATTTGACCGCACAGGCTGTTTACACCGCCGACATCTACCTCCGTCTGTCTGATGACGATGGAGATAAGCCGGAAAGCAACAGCATCAAAAATCAGCGGGAATTTATCACGGAATTTTTGAAATCAATGCCAGAAATCCGCATCCATGCCGAGAGGAAGGATGACGGGTTTAGTGGCGTTGATTTTTTTCGTCCTGGGATTCAGGAAGTCTTACAGGATGTGCGTTCCGGCGCAGTCAACTGCGTCGTGGTAAAAGACCTGTCCCGTTTGGGGCGCAACTATATTGAAACCGGAAAGGTCTTACAGGAGTTTGCAGACCACGGGGTACGGTTCATCGCCATCAACGACGGCTACGATACCGCCAACGCACAGGGGCAGGCCAGCACTATCCTGCTGCCCATCAAAAACCTGATGAACGATTCTTACAGCCGGGATATTTCAGTGAAAATCCGCAGCCATTTGGAGGTAAAAAAAAGAAAGGGGCAGTTTGTGGGGGCGTTTGCCGCCTACGGCTATCTGAAATCGCCGGACGACAAGAATCAGCTTGTTGTGGACGATTACGCCGCCGAGGTGGTGCGGGATATTTTCCGCTGGAAGCTGGAAGGAATGAGCCAGCAGGGAATCGCTGACCGGCTGAACGCCGATGGGGTCCTCTCTCCCTCAGAATACAAGCGTTCCCTGGGAATGAAGTATATCTCCGGCTTCAAAAGCAATCCGCAGGCCAAGTGGTCGGCGGTAGCAGTTGGGCGCATCCTGAAGAATCCCCTCTATATCGGTGTGATGGTTCAGGGAAAGACCGGGCGGCCAAACTATAAAATCAAGAAGTTGATGGAGAAGCCAGAGGACGAGTGGATCAGGGTTCCCGGCGCCCATGAGCCGATTATCAGCGAGGTGGATTTTCGTACCGTGAGTGGATTGCTGCGCCGGGATACCAGAATCGCCGTACAGAAAAAGACGGTCTATCCCTTTTCGGGACTTTTGTTCTGCGCTGATTGCAAGCAGAACATGATCCGCAAGACCGTTCCGGCAGGCGGGAAAAAATATTTTTACTACTCCTGTTCCACCAACCGGGCGGACAAAACCGCCTGTACCACCCACAATATCAGCGAGGCGCTGCTGACAGACGCAGTTCGTGACTGTATCCACGCTCACATGGAAACGGTGCTTAATATTGAGAAAACCCTACAATTCATCGCCGCCCTCCCCGCAGAGGACACAGAGGCCAGAAAGATTGACCGGCAGCTTGAAAAGCTGAAAGCCGATTATGAACAGGCCATGCGGTTCAAAATGTCCGCTTATGAGAAGTTCGTGGACCATCTGCTGAATGAAGATGAGTTCAAGCAGTATCAGCGGATTTACACGGAAAAGTGTGAGGCGATTGCGGCGGCCATCAGTAAGCGGCAGGAGGAATTGGACGCCATTGTGCGGGCGGGTTCCCCGCAGGGGGAGTGGATCGCCCATTTCAAGTCCTTCCGCCATGTGGATGTGATGGAGCGCAAAATCCTGGTGAAAATTATCGACCGTATCTATGTCTATGAAGGGAACCGAATTGAGATCATTTTCAAGTACCAGAATGAGTACAGGGCGGCGGCAGCCTACATCGAACAGTATATGGAGTGTCAGGCACCGCAGGCTGCCCCCACGGTAAAGGAGGCGGTGTAAATGGCGCGTGTGAGCAGAAGAAAACAGATAGCGGCTGCACAGGGCGTTCCGGTTGATGAGCTGCCCAAGGCCGCCGCTCTGCGGATTTTCCGCACGGCCCTTTATGTGCGCCTCTCCATCATGGACACCCGTGACCGCAAGGACAGCGAGAGCCTGCAAACGCAGATCGACTATCTGTGCGAATATATCGCCAAACACCCTGATTTGGAGCTGTACGACTGCTATCGTGACAACGGAGAAACCGGGACCAATTTTGAGCGCCCTGGATTCCAGCGGATGATGGAGGATGTGAAAGCGGGCCAGGTGGACTGCATCATTGTGAAAGACCTGTCCCGGTTTGGCGCGACTTCCTGGAAACGGGAAACTTTCTGGAAAAGGTGCTGCCCTTCATGGGAGTGCGGTTTATCTCCGTCAACGACAACTACGACAGTATCCGGGCGGACAGCGGAGAGGCCATGACCATCGCGCTGAAAAACCTGATGAACGACATTTACGCCAAGGACATTTCTCAAAAGGTGTATTCCGCGCTGGACACCAAGAAACGCAGCGGCGAGTTTATCGGCAATTTTGCCGCCTATGGCTATGTGAAATCCCCGGAGGATCGGCATAAGCTGGTTGTCGAACCGGAGGCGGCGGAGGTGGTGAAGCGTATCTTTCGGATGAAAAAGGATGGGATGAGCAACGCTGCGATAGCAAGAACATTGACTGCCGAACAGATTCCCAATCCCAATTACCACCGCTATTTGCAGGGCGTTGTGTTTACCAAGAGGTTTTCTGAAAACAGCCCGTGGCAGACACAGACAGTGAAGCATATTTTGGAGAATCCGGTGTATCTGGGGCACATGGTTCAGGGCAAGAAAATCACAAAACTGCACGCTGGGCAGAAGCAAAAAATTATGCCCCCATCAGAATGGATCATTGTCCCCAATACCCATGAGGCGATCATTGAGCAGGAGCTGTTTGATGCGGTTCAAGCCATTTTGAAAGCCAAGCACGAGGAATACCACAGCCGTCTGGGGAAATACGCCCATTTTGACAGCGAAAACATTTTTGAAGGGCTTGTGGTATGCGCGTGCTGCCAGCACAATATGACACGCTATAAGAGTGTTTATAACAAAGGCAGGACGGTGGCGTACCACTTTATCTGCCCCCGCCACGCTATGCTTCTGGATGCCGGATGCCCCAATGCGGGTGGCTTGCGGGAAAACGATTTGAAAGCGGCCGTTTATGAGGTCCTTCGATTGCAGATGGCGATGCTCACGGATGCGGAGGCGGTCATCCAAAGGGTCAGCCGGTCCTCGGCGGCCAGAAGCCGCAGGACGGCTCTTGACAATGAGGTCATATCGGTGCAGGGCCGCTTAAAGAAGCTGGACACACTCCGCCAGACGCTCTTTGAAAGCTATGTGGACGGTATTGTAACGCAGGCGGATTATCTATTCGGGAAAAGCCGGTATGAGGATGAAGCCCGCCAGCTTGAGGGACGCCTTCAGGATTTGCAGGCCGAAAAGGACACCTTGCCGGAGGCAAGCCCCAAACAAAATAAGTGGTTTTCCGCTTTTGCCAAGTTCCGGGATGAAAAAGAGCTGACCCGTGAGATGTTGCTGGCGCTGGTGGAGAAGATCTATGTGAATGAGGACAAGCAGGTACATATCGTGTTGAACTATCAGGACGAGATGAAGAAACTATTTCAGGAGGAGGTGTAGCACGATGCCGGAGGTCTTACAGCAAATGTTGAACTATATGATTGCCATTTACATCCGGCTCTCCGCCGAGGACGGCGACCTGTCCGATGAAAAAAGCGAAAGCAACAGCGTTGTCAATCAGCGTGCCTACATCCGCCGTTTCATTGAACTGCGGCCTGAATTTGCCGGAGCTCAGATTCTTGAATTTTGTGATGACGGTTATTCTGGGACGAACATGGAACGGCCCGACGTCCGGCGGCTTTTGGAACAGGTGCGTCAGAGGAAGATCAACTGCATTATCGTCAAGGATATGTCCCGGTTTGGGCGCGACTATATCGTGGTTGGGGACTATCTGGAACAGATTTTCCCTTTCCTGGATGTGCGATTTATCGCCATCAATGATTCCTATGACAGCAGGGATCACAAGTACGGTTCTGCGGGCTTGATTGATGTGTCCTTCCGAAATGTGATCTACGACCTTTACAACAAAGACTTATCGGAAAAAGTGAGATCGACTAAAAAGCAGCTTGCCGGAAAAGGCTACTGCGTTGCCCCCTATGCGTTCTTTGGCTATCAGAAAGCGCCTGGAAATAAGCACACCCTTTTGGTGGACGAGGATGCCGCCGCCGTGGTCCGGCGTGTGTTTGATCTCTTTACCAGCGGCCTGTCTACTACGGACATAGCCAGAAAGTTCAATACAGAAGGAGTGCTGACCCCGCTACAAAGGAAACGACTCCAAGAGGTAAGCCGGAAATGGAACTGCGTAGACCAGAGTAAAAACTACTGGACTTCTTCTATGGTTCGCAAGATTCTGGATGATGAGCGGTACACCGGCAAAGCGATCTATGGCAAGACCACCCGAAAAAAGGTGGGTTCTAGCCGGGTCAAGGCTGTCACAGAAGATCAGTGGACTGTTGTGGACGGGGCGTTTCCGGCAATCATTACGCAGGAGATTTTCGATACGGCCAAGAGCCTGAATCGGGGTTCCCATCCCGGTTCTACCGGGGAAAGCACACGCGTTTTCTATCGGAAGATCCGGTGCGGACACTGTGGACTTGCGATGGAGCGACTGCAATCTGCCCACCCCTGCTATGTGTGCCGAACCGACAGGTATAAACCGGATATTGGGTGTCCGCAGGACAGGATAGATGAAAAGGAACTGGAACAGACGGTTTTAGCATCTATTCGCACGATGGCCCAGCTTGTTCGAGGGGCGGTTCAGGCGAAACAGCGCCAGTCCGCAAAAGATACCCGTTACAACCAGCGCCTTGACTGGCAGATCAAAGCGCACCGGAACTCAATCCAAATGCGCCAGCAGGAAAAGATGGCGGCTTTTGAGGATATGGTATCCGGCAAAGTCAGCGCGGAGGACTACCAGCATAAACGAGGACGGTGTGAAAAACATATCCAACGGCTTGAAATCAAAATCAAAGTGCTGGAGGATGCCAAACGGCAGGCAAAGGAAGAAGAACTCTCCACCGACAACATTATTCTCTATACCAATGTCAGAACATTGACACGGGAACTGGTGGATTCGCTAATCCAGAACATCTACATTTACAGTTCAACTTCCATTGAGATTGTTTGGAAATGCGGGGACGAATATCAACGGCTGCTTGCCGATACCGCAAAAAAGGAGGCTGCGGAGCATGAACAGGGATAAAAAACGGCATTGGCTTTATGGACGTGTTGCTTCACCTGATAAATGGGCTTTGGAGAACCAAATGATTTATCTTCACAGCTTTGCGGAAAAGTATCAGCTCAATGTTGTGGGAGAATCCCAGGACGAGGCCAGCGGCCTGACCTTTGACTGACCTGGGCTGAATGATTTTCTTGAAGCTGTTCGGCAAGGACGGGCTGACGCTCTTTTGACAAAAGATTTGACACGCCTGGGGCGAGATGCCATACAGACTGCCGCATGGATCGCAGACTCGAATACTTCGGGTGTAGGCGTGTTTTCCGTCATAGACTTGACTCTCTGAGGGCTTTAATTACCAAATCAGTGTAAAATCCGGCAAAAAATCTTATAAATTTTTTGGTTTTCTCTTGACATTAGGAGACGATGGGTACAGCGGCACCAACTACGACCGCCCCGGCTTTCAGAAGATGCTGGAGGCAATTGAGAGTGGACAGGTGGCTGTCTGTATCACCAAAGACCTATCGCGGCTGGGCCGCAATTCTTCCCTGACGGGGTTGTATATCAATTTCACCTTCCCCAAGTATGGAGTACGGTATATCGCCATCAACGACTACTTCGACACCATCGACCCCAACAGCGTGGACAACGACATGGCTGGTATAAAAAACTGGTTCAACGAGTTTTTTGCAAAAGATACCAGCCGCAAGATACGCGCGGTGAACAAGGCCAAAGGGGAGCGCGGCGAGCCGCTGACAGTACACGCCCCATACGGCTATGTCAAGGACGAGAAGGACAAGACGAAGTGGCTGGTGGACGAGGAAGCGGCCCAGGTGGTCAAGCACATCTTTGACCTCTGCATGGAGGGACGCGGCCCGATGCAGATTGCCAAGGCGTTGCGGGAGGAAAGGATACTCACACCCACGGCCTACAAGCACCGGCAGGGACGCAGGACGCCTAACCAGGCGAACGCCGACCCCTACTACTGGAATACGAATACCGTTGTCCATATTTTAGAGCGGCGGGAGTACACAGGCTGTACCGTCAATTTCAAGACTCCATCTGGGACAAGAAGCAGCGGGAGACGCCTCTTGAAAAGCAGGCGGTGTTCTACGGCACCCACCCGGCCATCATTGAGCAGGAAGTGTTCGACAAGGTGCAGGAGATTCGGCAGCAGCGGCACCGCCGGACGCGGACAGGCAAGAGCAGCTTGTTTTCCGGCCTGGTCTACTGCGCCGACTGCGGGGCGAAGATGCGGTACGCCACCACCAGCTACTATGAGAAGCGGCAGGATCATTTCGTATGCGCCAACTACCGGAGCAACACAGGGACCTGTTCCGCCCACTTTATCCGGTCGGTGGTGTTGGAGGAGATGGTGCTGCTTCACATGGAGACGGTAATCTCCTATGTGACCCGCTATGAGGCACACTTCCGGTCTGTGATGGAGAAACGGCTGAAGCTCTCCACCGGCGAAGCTATCCGGGTACGGCGGAAGAAGCTGGGGCAGGATGAGAAGCGTCTGGCCGAGCTGGACTGGCTGTTCATGCGGCTGTACGAGGACAACGTAAGCGGCAAGGTCAGTGACCAACGGTTTGCCCTGATGAGTGCGGCCTATGAGGACGAGCAGGAAAGCCTGAAGGCCGAGGTACAGACCTTACAGAAAGAGATAGAAGCACAGGAACGACAGCTTGAGAATTTCGATCAGTTCATCCAGAGGGTACACAAGTACACCGACCTGCGGGAGCTGACCCCCTACGCCCTGCGGGAACTGGTAAAGGCCATCTACATTGAGGCTCCAGACAAGAGCAGCGGCAAACGGCGGCAGGGCATCCGCATCGCCTATGACCTTGTGGGATTTATCCCGCTGGAGGAACTGACAAAAGAGGAAACGGCATGACCTTAAAGGCCATGCCGTCCCGGAAAAAATGTTCTCGCTTTCTTATGGCTCCCCGGCAAAAGACCGGGGACATTTTCTTTGCCTGTGCTGGGGTCTATGGCGGCGGGAGGGGGGACACCCGCTGCCCCCGGGTAAGATAGGGAGGCGGCGTGGTCTCCGCCCCATGGGGGCGGGGGTCCAGGCGGTGGTAGTTGGGGGCGGGAGCGGTCCGGAGGGAGGAAAAGGGGATGGGCAGCCCGGCAGAAGTGTAGAAATCGGGGGTGTCCTGGAGCTGAAAATGGAGATGGGGCTCTGAACTGTTGCCCGAGTTTCCGCAGGCGGCGACAGGCTGTCCCTGGCGGACCGATTCCCCCTGCCGGACCAAGAGGCTGCCGGGTTTCAGATGGGCCAGGAGGGAATACTCCCGGGGACTGTGCTGGAGAAGCAGATAGTTGCCCCGGAGGTCTTTGGCGGCGCATACTGCCTTTCGCGGGGAACAGACCGGGCTGTCCGGGGCGCCGTCCACTGCGGCGATTACGATCCCGTGGGCGGGGGAGAGGATGGGCTGTCCATAGCAGTAGAAGGAGGACAGGCGATCTTCCGGCCCCTGAAAGGAGTTCCCCTGGGCGTCTGCGATGAGAAAGTCGTAGGCATACCGCTGGCTGGGAAGGGCCCAGGTGTGGGAGGTAGCCTGGGTGATCCCGCCGTTGAGGACGGTCCAGCTGCCCTGAAAGGGGAGCCGGTAGGACACCGTCGTATGGAATGTCTCCGGGGCAGGAAGGGCCCCGTGATACCGGTTGGTGGCCGCGACAATGCCGTGGAGCTGACGGAAGAAGACGGACCACCGCTGAAAGAGGGTCACAGGGTCTTTTCCAGGCAGACCAGCTGGACCCCGGGAATGCCGTTGAAGGCGCAGGGGACGATGGAAACCTCCCGATAGCCCAAATTGCGATAGAGGGCCCGGGCGCTGGCGTTGCGCTCGTTGGTGTCCATGCGGAGGTAGCGGCAGCCGTGTTCCAGGGCATAGGCCTCATAAAAGGCCACGAAGCGGGAGCCGTAGCCCCGCCCCTTGGCCTGGGGGTCCACCACCAGGGTGTGGAGTACCATGACCTGTTCCGGGGGGGCGTCCTGGGTCCAGGCGGCCTCGGCGTACTCGGGGACCTGCTCCTGGTTGATCTTGGCGGTGGCCACCAGGCGGCCGTTTTCCTCGGCCACGAACATATCCCCCGCCTGGATGGCGTCCAGGGCGGTCTGCCGGGTGGGATAGACCCCCCGGACCCAGCCCACAGTGGCCCGTCCGGCCTCCTCTTCGGTATGGATGTGGTCGTAAATGGCGGCAATTTGCTCCAGATCGCTTAGGGTAGCTTGTCGAAACATGGGGTCCATCCTTTCTCTCGGTTTGGTTGTTGTTCATTGTAGCATCCCGGAGGACCTTTTTCAATGGCGGGGCGGTTGGTTTTCAGAGGGGAAGGTGAGACTTTCCCTTGATGCTCCGGCGGGGATGTGCTACACTGAGGCAATCAATCCAGCAGGGAGGTCAGCAGAATATGCGAATTGTCGTGCTCCATGGACAGAGCCATAAGGGCTCCACCTATCATCTGGCCAAGCTCTTTTGCGACAAACTGGGGGGAGAGGTGACGGAGTTTTTCCTCCCCCGGGATTTTGGCGCTTTCTGCGTGGGGTGCAGCCAGTGCTTTTCCAAGTCGGAACAGCTGTGCCCCCACGCTGACCAGCTCCGGCCGATTACAGAGGCGTTGGATGCTGCGGATGTCATCGTCCTGGCCAGCCCGGTCTATGTTTACCACGTCACCGGCCCGATGAAGGCGCTGCTGGACCACTACGGTTACCGGTGGATGGTCCACCGCCCCCAGGAGGGGATGTTTTTCAAGCAGGCGGTGTGCCTGTCCACCGCGGCGGGGGCCGGAACGCGGCGCACCAACCAGGACCTGGCAGACAGTGCCTTCTTCTGGGGGATTGCCAAGATTCACCGGTATGGCAGAAATGTCCGGGCAGTCTCCTGGGAGCAGGTCAGCCAGGCGCGGAAAGACCGGATGGCGCGGGAGCTGTCTACCCTGGCCAAACGGGTGGAGCGTGGGGTGGGAAAGGTGCGGCCCGGCCTGCGGACAAAGGCGTTTTTTACCCTAATTCGGTGGATGCAGAAGCGGGGCTGGAACGAAGCAGACCAGGTATACTGGCGGGAAAAAGGCTGGACAGGGCGCGCCCGTCCCTGGAGGAAAGCCTGACTCTGCCGGGGGCGAGAGGGGAGGTCCTTGCGCCTAATGATGGACAAATGGATGGATTCGTGTTACAATAACACGGATTATATGCAATTCTCGCCCTCTGGCGGGGAAGTATGACAATGGAGATGCGAAACGGTGCGAAAAGAAATTATGGGGGTGACCTTTGACGATGTCACCCTGGAAGAGGCGGTGGCCGCCGGGGAGGCACTGGCGGCAGGGCCGGGCTTTTCCTATGTGGTAACCCCCAACCCGGAAATTGTAGCGATGGCCCGTCAGACGGAGACGTATCGGGAGATTCTCAACGGGGCCGGCTTGGTTTTGCCTGACGGGATCGGCGTGGTCCACGCGGCGAAGATTCTGGGTACCCCCCTGAAGGGGCGGGTGCCGGGGATCGACTTTGCCTCCGCCCTGGTGGAGAGACTGGCCCGAAACGGGCTGCGCCTGTTTCTGCTGGGGGCCAAGCCCGGCGTGGCGGAGCAGGCGGGGGAAAACCTGAAAAAGCGGTACCCGAACCTTCTCCTCTGCGGCACCCATGACGGATACTTCCAGACGGACGGCCCGGTGGTGGACCAGATTCGGGCCGCCCGGGCGGACGTGGTCTTTGTCTGCCTGGGGGCGCCCAAGCAGGAGCGGTGGATGGCCCAGTACGGCCCGGAGACGGGGGCCCACCTGATGGTGGGGCTGGGCGGTGTGCTGGATGTGTATGCCGGCCATGTGAAACGGGCGCCGGAAATCTGGCAGAAGCTGGGGCTGGAGTGGTGTTACCGCCTGCTCCATCAGCCCAGCCGGCTGGGCCGGATGGCCAAGCTCCCCCTGTTTCTGCTGGAGGCCGCCCGGGAAAAGGGAAAGCGGGGAAAGCCATGAAGCGGGGGCGCTTGATTGTCATTGAGGGCACCGATGGCTCGGGCAAGTCCACCCAGTTTGCCCGGCTGTGCCGCCGGGCAGAGCACGAGGGCATTGCCTTTCAGCGGCTGGTGTTTCCCCAGTATCAGGAGGAGTCCTCCGCCCTGCTGCGGATGTATCTCAACGGAGAGTTTGGGCGAAAGCCCGGCGATGTGAACGCCTACGCGGCCTCCAGCTTCTACGCGGTGGACCGGTATGCCTCCTGGAAGAAGGTATGGCAGGGGTACTACGAGGCAGGGGGGCTGGTGCTGGCGGACCGGTACACCACCTCCAACGCGGTCCATCAGTCCAGCAAGGTCCCCCCGGAGGAGCGGCTGGCGTTCTTCCAGTGGCTGTTTGACTTTGAATATGGCCGGCTGGGCCTGCCGGAACCGGACCTGGTGCTCTACCTGGACATGCCCACGGAGCGGGCGGTGGACATGCTCCGCCAGCGGGAGAGGGACACCCACACACAGGGGGACATCCATGAGACCGACAGCGCCTATCTGGCCACCTGCCGGCAGGCCGCCCTGGAGGCGGCCGAGCGATATGGCTGGACCAAGATTCCCTGCCTGGATCAGGAGGGACGGCTCCGGCGGATTGACGAGATTCACCAGGATATCTGGCAGGCGGTGCGCCCTCTGCTGGAGACAAAGGAGAGATAAACGATGGGAACAGAAGTTTCTAAGGTGAAACAGATTCTTCGGGGACAGATGCGGCAGGCGCTGGCGGAGCTCAGCGACCAGGAGAGAGCCTGGTCGGACGGAGAGCTCATCCAGCGGTTTTTGGACCACCCCAAGCTGGCCCAGGCCCAGACGGTGATGCTCTACTACGGCGTGGGGCACGAAATTCGGACCGAGGGGCTCATCCAGACCCTGCTGGACCAGGGCAAGACCGTTTGCCTGCCCAAGTGCCTGCCGGAAAACCAGATGGAGGCCCGGGCCATCACCAGCCTGGAGGACCTGGCCCCCGACCGGTATGCCATCCCCGCCCCCAAGGACACCTGCCCGGTGGTGGAGCGGGAGAAGCTGGACCTGATTTTAGTGCCCGGCCTGTGCTTTGACAGCCGGGGCAGCCGCCTGGGGCAGGGCGGGGGCTACTATGACCGCTATCTGGAAGACTATGACGGGGTGACCATCGGCCTGTGCCGGGAGGACTTTTTCCAGGTCAACCTGCCCCGGGAGCCCCTGGACGCCTGGGTGCGCTTTGTTCTCACCGAGGAGGGCCAGGTCTGGCCCATGGGAACATCCGCTGAATAAACAAAGAAACCCGCGGGGCTGGCCCATGGCCCCGCCCTGAGGAGGTAGCATATGGAACGAGATACCAGAAGACGACGCCCGGAAGAGCCGGAACGACGACCCGCGCCCCAGCGGAGACGGCGGAATAAGCGGTCCCCTCTGTCCAACTCCATGCTCTATATTGTGATGGTCTGCGCGGTTTCCATTGTTTTGGCTGCGGTGGGCTGGTCTCTGGCCAACGACATGCTGGCGCTGAACAAAGACAAGGTCACCGCCACCATCGTGGTGGACGACGAGAATGACTTTGGCAGTGTGGTGGACCAGCTGAAGGACAATGATATCATCAAATACAAGGGCCTCTTCCGCCTCTTCTCCGCCCTGTCGGGGGGAAGCGACAAGATTGCCCAGGGCAGCTACTTGGTGGACACGGACATGGACTACCGGGCCATTTTGAACAGCTTGGGGTCTGGCTCCTCCAGCCGGGTGGAGGTGTCGGTCACCATCCAGGAGGGTCTCACCGTCCGGCAGATCTTTGAGCTGCTGGAGAAGGAGGGGGTCTCCACCGTGGAGAAGCTCAACGACATGGCGGCCAACCACGACTATGCCTTCTCCTTCCTGGAGGACATCCCCCTGGGAGACCCCAACCGTCTGGAAGGCTATCTCTTCCCGGACACCTACAACTTCTACATGGGGGAGGACCCCAAGTATGTCATCAATAAGATGCTGGTGAACTTTGACAGCAAGGTGGATGACAGCATGCGGCAGAAGATTGCGGACAAGGGGTACACCATCCAGGAGCTCCTCACGGTGGCCTCCATGATCGAAAAGGAGACCGACGGCACGGACCGGACCACCATCGCCTCGGTCATCTACAACCGTCTGAACAACCCCGGCGCGGGGACGGCGGGTTATTTACAGGTTGATGCCACCATTCAGTATGTGTTGCCCGAAGGGGAAATTGTTAGCGAGGAAGATTATCAAACAGTAAATAGCCCCTATAACACCTACCTGAACAAGGGACTTCCCCCCGGCCCCATTGCCAACCCCGGCCTGGAGTCCATTATGGCGGCGCTGAACCCCGAGAGCACCAATTATTACTATTACGCCCTGGGAGATGATGGGGTCCACCACTTCTTCACCTCGTACAGTGAGCACCAGGCCTTCCTGAACAGCTGATGGCCATGGAGAGAAAGCTGGAATTGCTGTCCCCTGCGGGGGACTGGGAGCGGCTGGAGATGGCCGTGGCCTATGGGGCGGACGCAGTCTATCTGGCGGGGGACACCTTTGGCATGCGCTCCTTCGCGGGAACCTTTTCCCCGGGGGAGCTCCGCCGGGCGGCGGACCTGTGCCGCCGCC
>OLOZ01000415.1_pt1 | contig 40540 bp, 30 predicted proteins | sample 1673021 | NCBI WGS metagenome assembly OLOZ01 (sample SAMEA3136747, study PRJEB25190) | human gut metagenome | biome: human gut; feature: human-associated habitat; material: faeces | place: Austria | collected 2013 | reverse complement strand
GGCTAGCGCGTCTCTCTGCGCGAGGAACGCGGCACTGCGTGTGAATCCTTCGGGCCTCTGAATGCTCGTTTCAACATTCGGAGGCCCGAACTGCATCGACTATCGCACGATTGGCCTGGGGCGTCCACACGTCTTTTGCGTTGACCTTCGTTTCTCTGCAGGCAGCTCGGGTCGAGAGCGGCTATACTTTGTGGCGGTTGGTTTCGAGTGTCGGTTTGCCATCTGGGCGATGCCCCTCCTTCCGGCCTTTGTTGGAATTCGTGTTCAAGAAGGTAAAGGGGGGAGTGGCGCGAGGGCATAGGCGGCCGTCTTGGAAACCGAGATGCACGAGTAGCGGAGAGGACTAGCATTGTGGGACAGCGGTTGCAGAGTGTGCTCTTTTCTGGAGTCCTATGCTTATTGCTTTGCGGGCCGATTTGCCTGTTTGCGGCAGAGCGAGCAGGAATATCTCTGCCGAGTTGGTTCACGGCCGAGGATGCGACCTACCTGTCGGGCGGCGTTGAGAAAACCGACTTGTTCGATCGCCGGGGGCTGCGCGAAATTTTCGGTGGCGGGTTTCGCGAGGCTGTAGAAACAGAAGTCGGCAACTACATTCCCTGCAAAGCGACGGCCCTTTTGGCTAATGCGGCGCTGCAGCGCAATGCCATCGCGCTCTCGAATGCGCTGTGCCAATGGCCCTGTTATCCGACCTCGTTCGGGGCCAGCCACCTCTACATCCCCGAGCAAGACGCCGTTACGGCGTGGCCCCGGTCGGCAGATCCTCTGGAAGACGGAGGATTGCTCAACTTCGGCGACCAATTGCGGGCGTTTGCGGCCGACAACGAAGGGGTCTCGGTATGCGCGTACGTGGTCGACATGAGCGCAACGGCAAAAACAAACCCCGCTTGTTCTCTGGTTTCGGAAAGCTATACGACCTCGCAGGTGGTTGATGTGCTTAAAGGACGCGTCGGGGACGCAGTGACGGTTTTGGGCGCGGAGTCAGACTCCTTAGAGGACTATTATGCCCGGTTCTTCCGCAGCGACCACCACTGGCGTGCAAGCGAGGCAGTTCGAGCATATAACGAAATAGCCGCATGGGCCGGCAAGGATGAGTTGCCGACGGCCGCCGTGGCCGTCGATGGGCCCAACTACTCGGGCGCCTACGCGCGCAATTCTCTCTGCATCGTAGAGGATACGCCGTCTCGACTCGCCTACGACTTCGATTCCGTTCGTCTCGGGAAAGACGGAGAGACCGAGAGCGGCAACGAGCATAAGCTATACGAAAGTGCAACCGAGCAGAATAAGCATTGGCGTTTTTACGATTTGTTCTACGACTCCTTTACCTATTCTGAAGGAATGGGGGGGGGTAGCGTGCTGCTTGTATGCGACTCCTTTGGGTACGCGCTTTTGCGGCCGCTGTCTGTAGGCTATGAAAAGGTCTCGTGCTCCAACGCGCTACATGCGTCGTCAAAGACGGATGCCTCGTTGGTAAAGCTCATTGAAGATTGCGGGGCTGACACGGTCGTATTCGTTGGACATGCGGGGAATTACGGCTCCTTTGTCAAGCGAAATCCCGCCTTCTTCTCCTCTAATTGACCTTGTTTTTGCTAATTTAGAGATGGACAAGCAGAACCGCGATTTAAGTCCGGTGCCAACAGTCCTGCTCTCGATTTCGGCGACGGTCATTCGCCAGGGAGCGGTAACGTTGCTCAGCTTCCTCCTTTTCCTCTTTCCACCAATCGATATTGTCCCGGTACCAGGCGATGGTCTCTCGCAGGCCGGCCTCGAAGTCGGTGTGGGTGGGTCTCCAGCCGAGGGTTTGCATGATCTTGGACGCGTCAACGGCGTATCGCTTGTCGTGCCCGGGGCGATCGGCGACTATGTCGAAAGCATCTCTCGGCAGTCCGAATTCCGCGAGGATCATTTGCAGGATCTCGATGTTGCTCCTCTCGCCCTCGGCGCCGATCAGGTAGGTTTCCCCGATTTCGCCCTCCTGCAGGATCGCCCACACCGCGCTCGAGTGGTCGTCGACGTGTATCCAGTCGCGAACGTTGCGCCCGTCGCCATAAAGTTGAGGTCTGCGACCTGTGAGGATGTTGGTGATCTGGCGGGGAATGAACTTCTCCACGTGCTGATAGGGTCCGTAGTTGTTGGAGCAGTTGGAGATCGTGGCCCGAATGCCATAGGTTCGCACCCAGGCGCGTACGAGCATATCGGCCGACGCCTTTGTGGAGCTATAAGGGCTTGAGGGGCGGTAGGGGCTCTCTTCGGTGAAGCGCTCGCTGCTATCGAGGGGCAGCTCGCCGAAGACCTCGTCGGTTGATACGTGATGGAACCGGATCCCCGCTTCGCGCACCGCCTCCAGCAAAGCGAAGGTGCCCTCCACGTTTGTTCTCACGAACTCGTCCGGCGAGGCAATGGAGAGGTCGTTGTGGGTCTGCGCCGCGAAATGGACGCAGGCGTCGGCCGAGGCCAGCAGTTCGCGAACGAGGTTCCCGTCGCAGATGTCGCCGTGCACGAAATTCAAGCGTTCCCCGTCTAGGCCGTCGAGGCTGTGGATGTTGCCCGCATGGGTCAGCGCGTCCAGCACGGTGATGAGAACGCTGTCGTCGCGTTCCATGACCCAGCGGACGAAGTTAGAGCCGATGAAGCCGGCGCCGCCTGTGACTACAATGTTTCTCATGCTCCTCTCAACCTTTAGCTGACCCGCTCGGTGATCTGCTCTTCCGACCGCGCGTACTTCCGCTGAATAGCGGGTAATAGCATCTTGGAACTCTGGATCAACGCAATGGTATCTTGAATCGTCAAATCGTTCTTCCATATACTCATAGTTTTCCTCTCGATGCTCAGTACGCTCTACTTCTCTAGTTTTTGGTTCTGCTGTTCTATCACTCCTAGTAGCACTTGAATAGACTCTTCCAGAAGGTTGTCGGTAATTTCAAAAAGGTCGCCTTCTCTTCCCGGGTACGCTGACATTGCTTGAGCTTGGCTTTCGGGGTGATCGATGCAATTGCGTATGACGGTTGGCAAGCACTCGTCATCCGACAGGCAATCTTCAAATGTTCTCGAATTGTCCTCATTGTACTTACGATTATCGAATCGTTGCCGACTGCTGAGTTGTAAATCGTAGTCTTCAATGAGGCATGTGTTGAAGCACTTAATGCCTAGATCTCTCGATCCGCCGTTTGCCTCGTTTCTCAGGTCTGATTCTTGACGTAAGGCCAATCCATAAAGTTCATTGTGGAATTCTATGGTAGGTATGCCGAATGCAAAGTACGTGATCTCGGCTAGACTTGGTTGTCCGGATGCGAGTTTGCCCAGTTGGCACGCATTGCCAATATGCAATGTGTTAGAGTCTTTCTCTCGTGTAAGAAGTACGCAGCAATCACGAGTCGCGCTAAAACCGGTGAGCAGGTAGGGGGAATGTGTGGATATGAAGCACTGCCTGCTAGATGACCGATAGTCTTTCGGGAAAGAAACCTGAGCTCGGGGATGGAGGCAGTTCTCCGGTTCGTCGAAGACGAGAAGGAGTTGAGGATATGGTACGCCCTCCTTGCGGCTGCTTTGCGCCTGGATTTTCGAAAGGGCGAATGCGACGTCGCGCTACAGGCCGCTTCCCTTGCTGCTCAAATCACCTTCTACGCCATTTTCCTCGATGATTACAGTCAGCTTTTTAAGCACCTCGCTAAGCGTCGGTTCGTAATCAGAGCTGAAGCGTACGATTGTGTCGGGAAAGCGCTGGTGGATGAGGGCGCTGACTTCTTCTCCAATCTTTTTCAAGCTATGAGTTAGCCCTGACTCGGGATCACTTTTTACGGACTCGCCAGCTTTTTTGTATGCCTCCCAAGCCGCCCCTTCCTCGAAGCCGTTGTTTTCTAGAATGCTTGTCATGAGCTTCATGGCGATTGAGGAACTGTTTCCGCTAATAACATCGGCGGGTTGTGCCAGGGCGCCGAAATAAGCGGTTTGGAAAAGAAAACTGAGGTTCTTGGGCTTTTTCAGTTCGACAAAGCAGTTTGACGCTTGGTCCCATACAAGAATTTTGCTCTGAATGCCGGATGCTTTGCTCGTGTTGCCGTTGGCGGCTTGCAATGTTTTGGCAGTCTTTTCCTCAAGATCTGAGGAGTCCTCTTTGCTCAGATACAAATAGCGGCGGAATGCTAATCGGCTGCTGCCTTCTTCGTCGTCATGTTGCTTGGCGATGTATGGCATCAGCGGTGCAGCATCGTTCGAGGAGGCCAGCTCCGTAAACGCTGTATTCGATCCGTAAACGCTGCACTCAACATAAGTCGATTTGGAGCCAGGGGAGAGCAGCGCTGTGGAACGCATGGATTCCACAGCTGCGTCCTCTGCTGCGCCTGTTAGCGCGAATTGCAGCGCTTGAAGGAGCGAGGTCTTTCCGCAGTTATTGTCCCCAATGATGTAATTGATGCCTGGCCCTAGATCAAATATGAAATCCTGCCCAGAAAAGACCTTGAAGTTATGGAGGACTAGCTTCCCGATGTATAAAAGATCGCGATCAGATTCCATAGTCTTTCTTTCGATTGTTTTCAATACTTCTATTATCTGGATTGTCTTATTATATATTGAAAATCGAGAGTATAGATATTGAGATTGGACGATGTGACTTTGGTGAACCCCCCCCCTCAATTCTTTAGCTAACTTTCCAAACTCATCGCAACACCAACCGCAAACTTGCAGACTAAGCGTAACAGTTGCGCTTAGTTGGAAAGAGGACGGGGCGTCAAGCCCCCGCCGTGCGCGAGGGCCATCTGACCCGAGCGAACGGCCAATTTAACAAAAAGGCCCTTTCCCGCTATGGTGCTGAGCCGCCAAACCTTGCCGTCCGTAGCAGATAGGAAAGAGCCATGGACAAAGGATACAAGCAACTGACGCTCAAGGAAAGGAAGGAGATAGAAGACGGGCTCAACCGGGGCGACTCGTTCCGCGCCATAGCGCGCCTCATCGGCAGGAGCCCCTCGACCGTGTCGAGGGAGGTGCGCGAGAACAGGCATGTGCGGGCCTTCAGGCCCCGTAGGGGAGCCTGCCGCGACCGCGTGTTACCGCCAATGCATTTTCCGCCAATCGATGTGTTCAATTTGAACACATCGATGGGGACGTGCCGACCACCGCAATCGGCTACCTTGATCGCTCGTCCACGACATGGAGGACGGCCGCAACCGCCTGTGCTGCCTGCTGTGGCTGTTCCTCGACTCGCACTCGGGCTTCGACCGCTCGCTGCTCGACGGCTACCTGGACCTGTTCTGGGTGATGATGAACAAGCCCTCGGACAAGATGGAGAAGGTCGTCTTCGTGCTGGATCGGGCAATGCGCAACCCGAAAACGCTCCGGTACCGGGGCTTCTACGCTAAAAAGGCCGGCTCGGAGGACGACGCCGCACCCCTGTAACCCACATTCTGCAAAAGGGGGTTGAATCGCAATATGTCATGTGTGGCCGATGTCACCCTTGATCAGAAAAAACACGCCAGTTCTTCTTTGAGGCGTCAATTCGTTTACAATAAAGCGAGCGCGATAGTTCTACGTGAAAGGAAATCCCTTGCCATTATTTGACTTGTGCCGTTTGCTGGGTCACTACTGGAAGCTGGCAATTGCGATAATCGCTGCATGCTCTCTGTCGGCTGCATTGGCTTCGTGGCTGATTATGCCTCAGAAATACGAGGCTTCTGCAAGTATCACGGTGAGTGACCCCTCTGGGAGCGTCTCGTCCGCTGATATGCTGGCTGTGGCTAACAGCCTTGCACAATCAGAAGCTGCGCCATACAACGTGGAGGGGTCGGATACCTGTGTTTCGGTTTCGCCAGGAACAGGCGCTACTTCTCAAGTTCTAACAATCGTCGCGGAGTCGACCAGCGAGGACGAAACTGCAGAGTTGGCTAACTCATTAGCCAACTCTGTGGCAGCAAAAGCAACTGGGATCTTCGAGGCGCTGCAGGAGGCCAACGAGGATGGTCGAGCCGATCTAAGCGCTCTAAACTCGTCGGAGGATGTGGCTAGCGTGCTTAGCGGATCGCTCATGCAGGATATTTTGGGTACGGGGCTGACGTTTGAATTCTGCTCTTTCATGGTGAATGAGGCGGTGGAGGCTCAAGAGACTGGCTTGGGGGGCGTTGTTCTTGTCGCCTTGGGCCTGATTGGCGGTTTATTTGTGGCAGTCGTAGCTGTCATGGTTATTGCGGCCATTAAGGAGCCCATCAGGAGCCGAGACGAACTCGAAGAGGCCACTGGCCTCCCTGTACTTAATGGGCTGACTTCGCGGGATGCGGGCGATCAGATTTGGGCTAATGTCCAGTTCTCAAGCGATGAGCTGGTCGATTCACTATGTCTGGTTCCTGTTGCAGGTGATTCGGGGGCTCAAGAATGTGCTACGGCCCTCGTGGCAGCTATTGAGCGAGCCAATAAATCAGTGATGCTCGAGGTGGTGACGAAACAAGAGACCCTCGATCAGAACGCCTCTCGGAACGCTGTTGTCGTGTGGCAATGTCCCCCTCTAGCAGAAAATGTTGCTGCTGCTTATTGCGCCCACAATGTCTCGGTTACGTTGGTCTGCGCTAGGTTTTGGAGCGACTCTCTCGGGAAACTGCAAGACACCATTCGTGAATTGTCTTTGGCAAAGGCGAAGGTCGCTGGCGTGGTTCTTCTGGCCAAGGATTAGATGTAGTTGGAGCGAGGGCGTTTCGTGAAGTTGTCCCCAGTGAAACACCCTCGCGATCTAGAATCGTGCTTGGGCTATAGCACTTCGGAGAGTGTAAGCTGCCGAAGGCTGAGGTTGACTCAAGACATGTGCAGTGAAAAGGACAAAAAGTGACAAAATCTCCGATTGTTGTTACGATTGTTATTCCGACCTATAAGCGGTCGGACAAGCTCGCAAGGTGCCTTAATTCAGTTCTGGGGCAGACATACGATATGATCGAAGTGCTTATTGCTAACGATAATCATACTGACGATGACTCGGACAAAATGACAGAGTCCGTGCTCGCAGGCTTCGTCGCCAGAGATCCGCGCATTCGAGTTGTGCATACGGACGGTGGCGTTGGCGGTGGGGCAGCGCGCAACTTGGCCTGCTCTCAGGCAAAGGGCGATTACCTGGCTTTTCTTGACGATGATGATGAGTATCTGCCGGATAAGATTTCATCCCAACTCGCTTTTATGCAAGTGAATGGGCTGGATATGTGTTGGCAGGATGTGAGCTGGTATGGCGAGGACGGCAAACTCGTTGAACATAGAAGGCTCGATCATTGTAAAGATTTCAGCCGTGAAGGACTTCTTCGTGCTCATCTGCTTACACCCATTGCGCCCACCTCTATTTATATGTTGAAACGTTCGCTGTTTGAGCAGACTGAGGGTTTTGGAGAGGTGGCTACAGGGCAAGACTGGTGGCTTATGCTGCGATGTATCGAGGCTGGCGCAAGAATTGGCTATATGCCCGAAGTTCATGTCCGCCAGTACCTTCATTCGGGTGAGCGCCTTTCAATTGGGGCAAATAAGATAGCGGGTGAGAAGCTGAGGCACGAGAAGGTGCGCAGCTACTATCCTCAACTATCTAAAAAGGACGTAGCATTCATAGAGTTCAGGCATAATGCGGTGCTCGCTTTTGCATGTGGTCGTGGCGGTCGTAGGGCTGATGCTGTCAAGTATGCAGTTAGAACCTTTTTGTCGTCGCCGAGATTGTGCTTTGAACAAGGGGTAAGATATTTTACGAGCGGCAAAAGGCTCCCTTAAGAAGGCGGTAAGTGTAATGCCTCGAAATAATGTGACTTTCTTGCAGGAGAACTAATCATGTCGTCATCTGGAAGTATGCGGGACATCTATCGTGCAGCTTTAGGGGGAGCTGTACGAATGCTTGGCGTGAAGAGAGCGAAATGCCTTGATTCTCGCTTTAGATTCGGGCGTGTTTTGAATCTTGAGAGCCCTGTTACGCTTGCTGATAAGCTCTCTTGGATAGAACTAAACACAGATCAGACACTTGCGGCGCGTTGCACCGATAAATACGCTGTGCGTGAATACGTGTCAAAAAAGGGGTTGGCAGACATACTTGTTCCCCTCTGCGGGGGACCGTGGCTGTCGGTCTCTGAGATTGACATCGAGGCACTCCCCAATCAGTTTGTCCTTAAGGCGACGCATGGCTGCGAGATGAACTACATATGCAAGGACAAATCTCAGCTCGACCGGGTTGCCCTTATGGAAAAAGCTGCCTTATGGCTTGAGAGCGATTACGCGCGAGCCTGCGTTGAGCCCCACTATAAACTGATACCTCATCGATTGTATGCAGAAGAGTTCGTGGGAGGGCTGGACGATACGGTCGATTACAAGTTTCATTGTTTCAACGGGGAGCCAGCGTTTATTCTAACTTGCAGCGAGCGTGAAACTTTCCTCAGACTTAATCTTTACGATCTTGACTGGCGCCCCCTCTCCGGACTGCAAGGCTCGATGGTCGGCAACGGATCGGTTGCCAAGCCGAGCACTCTTTCTGGGATGATCGAGGCGGCCAAGAAGCTGTCTGCTGATTTTGATTTCGTGCGTGTTGATTTTTATGAGAAAGAAGGGCGCATCTTCTTTGGGGAGTTGACCTTCTCGCCCGCTTGCGGCATTTTGCCATACTATACTGATGCGTTTATCGAAGAGTGGGGCAGTCGACTTCGAGTTGAAGGGCTTGATTATTAGCGCGGCGACAAGAGCAGGAGAAATGGGTACTTAGTGAGTGAGGCATAATGGCAGATGAGTTGAGGGTCCTCCAGGTGGTTCCTGCGCTGAGCAAGGAATCGGGGGTAATGCGCTATACGTGGAATATGATGCGAGAGGCAAGCGCAAACGGCATTGTATTTGACTATCTCTATCACATTTCGGACACGCTGACGTTTGAAGAGGAGTGTCTTGAGCAGGGTTCGCGTATATACCGTGTGCCCAATGCTGCGGAGAACATTGCTGCTTACGTTCGTGGAGTTAATGCCATAATTGCCAAAACAGGACAGGAGCATCCGATAATCCATTGCCACGTTCCGAATTCGGCTTTTTGTGTGCTGAAGGCAGCAAAAAGAGAAGGCGTACGCCATCGATTGCTCCATAGCCACTTGGCTGCAAGTTCTGAGCACTTGTTCCATCGTTTTCGAAACTATCCGCTTATAAAGTATGGAAGACGCTTCTCTACAGTCAATTTAGCTTGTTCGAAAGAGGCGGGAAACTACTTGTTCGGGGAAGGAGCATATGATATTTTTCCCAATGGAATCGACATTGATCAATATCGCTATGATCGGGATGAAGGCGTAAAACTCAAGGAACAGCTACTCACAGATAAGACCGCATTTCCCGTTATCGGGTGTGTTGGTAGACTTGCAAAACAAAAAAACTATCCCTTTATGATAGAAGTGTTTAAGCAGTTACTCTCAATAGCTCCTAATTCCGAGCTTGTCATAGCGGGCGATGGTCCGGAGAGGCGGTCTCTGGAGGTGTTGGTGTCGGACGCCTCTCTTGGCGATAGGGTTCATTTGCTGGGGGCTCGTGATGATGTGAACAAGCTATACTCCGTGATGGACGTTTTTGTAATGCCTTCTTTGTGCGAAGGTTTGCCGATCGCGGCGGTGGAAGCACAGGCTGCGGGATTGCACTGCGTTTTCTCCGATGATGTATCTTCGCAATCCGATCTCACTGGAACTGCGCGCTTTTTAAGTCGAGAAGACTCTCACGACTCCTGGGCGCGCGCTATACTGGACGCGGCTGGCGAGAAAAGGGGCGTCGAATTCCCCCGGCTTGTTGAGCAGGCTGGGTATTCGAGTGCGAGTTCCGCTCAGAGACTTGTGAAACTTTATCTCTCTCTTGTAAGGTGAGTCCATGATTGAGGTTAACAACGAAAGCTATTGCACATGCTACACGAACTGTAGCTACGATGTTGATGAGCTTAAGGTTCGGATTGAAAAGTCGGGAGTTCTGGATGTCGTCGGCCCTTCTGATACAGTTTTGGTGAAACCCAATTGGGTTCAAGAGCGGCATCAGACCAAGGATGAATGGGTGCAGATGATCACCCATCCAACGGTTATTACGGCAGTTGTCGAACTTTTGGCGGAGCGCTTAGGGGAGGGGTCGAAGCTGATCGTCGGGGACAGTCCCATGACCCCTGCGAATTTCGAGGAGATAATCGCCTTGATGCCCCATGAGGCCTGGAAGGGCCTGTGTGAGAGCAAAGGGATATCTTTTGGTCTCATTGACATGAGAAACGAACAATGGAGCACTTCGGACGATGGCGTCATTCTTTCGTCTCGAACACTGCCCGGTGACCCTGCCGGCAGGGTCTTGTTCAATCTGAAGGGAGAGGAAAGCGAATTCTGGGGGAAGGCGGTTCCTCCTGCGGGGCTCTATGGTGCAAGCTATGATTTGTCGGAGACGAACAAAGCTCACGATGGTTACAATAATTTGTATGAAATGGGCGGCTCAGTGATCGATGCTGACGTGTTCGTCAATTTGCCAAAAATGAAAACGCATCGAAAAGCAGGGATGACCTGCTCGCTTAAGAACCTGGTTGGCGTCAGCACGAACAAGAATCTACTCCCGCATCACACCATGGGCACGCCGGATGAGGGGGGAGACCAGTTCTCCGGTAGCAGTGGCTCTCAAAAGCTTGAGGGCGCCATGACGAAGAGGGCCAAGAGCATCGCCAATGCGATAGGCCCTCTCGCCTATCTGCTTGTACCGTTGAAGAGGATAGCGAAGATGCTGTGGGGCGACAATAAGAAAGTGGCAAGAAACGGAGGTTGGTGGGGCAACGATACTCTGTGGCGGACTATACTCGACCTAAATAAGGTGCTCTTTTACGGGAACGCCGAGGGCGAGTTAGATGAAACGACAAAAAAACGCTATGTCTCTATCGTTGACGGCATCGTTGCAGGAGAGGGGGAGGGCCCTTTGGAGCCAGATGCCGTGGAGGTTGGAGCGTTGGTGTGTGGCAACAATCCCGTCGCAGTAGATCTTGTCGTTTCGCGTCTCATGGGTTTTGACTATAGACGTGTGCCGAGTGTAAGCTATGCCTTTTCGATTCGACGATACCCGCTGTTTAAGGGAGGTCCCGAAGATATTCGCTGTAGGGTCGATGACGATGGTTTGATTTCGGCGGTCAGCCTGCCCCCTCTTCGTCATCTTCGCCCTGCAGCCGGGTGGGTTGGCCATGTGGAGCTAGAGGCAGAGACGGGGCGATAGGCGGATGGCCTTTTATGGTGCGCTAGCGATGCTGACGTTGGTATTGGGGGTTGCAATAAAGCCAAGTGCCAGTGATCAGCGCAAAAAGGCATACGTTGTGACTGTTTTCGCATTGTTGATCTGTTTGGCTGCCCTGCGTAGCCAAACAGTGGGGATCGACACGAAGCAGTTTGCATCGGCATATGTCCGAATTGGCACCGAGGGATGGGCGGCGTTTGGCCTTGAGAGATACGAGCCAGGCTTTACGGCCATGTGCCTCTTCCTCAATCTGTTCTCAGACAATTATCAGCTGCTGCTTGTTGTGACTGCTGTTCTTATATATGCTCCTATAGGGGCTATGGTCAGACGTTACTCGGTGAATGCTGTCCTGAGTTGCTTTCTTTTCATAACGCTCAATCTCTTTACTGGCTATATGAATGTTATGCGCCAAGGCCTGAGTGTTGCATTTATATTGCTTGCCGGATTCGCGCTCATGAAGGGCAAGAAGGGCACATTTGTCCTGCTGATCCTTGTCGCCTCCCTGTTTCATGTATATGCTTTGGCGGCAATGGTTTTGTGGCCGCTCTCTCGAGTTGGTTTTGGGAAAAGATGCCTTCTTGGTTACGCGCTTGCATTTTTGGTGGGGGTCTTCGGCATTAATCTCGTTATTGAGTTTTCCCAGCTACTGCTCAGACGCCAAGAAATCTATGATGCCGCTTTTATGGGATCGAATTACTTCGGTGCTGTCATCCAATTCGCCTTCGCCGGTGTCATTTCCTTGATCACTATAAACTACCTGCATGTTCTTAACAAAGGAGCGCCGGTCGGGGGAAGGGAGGGGCTCGCTTTTTACCAGCACAGTCTTATGCTGTGGACATTCTTTATGTTGCTTGGAATTCAGATAGAGGTATTCTCAAGGCTGGCCTACTACTTCCAGATCTTCGCGATTTTTGCGATTCCTCTGGCTCTGACTGCGCCCTCTGCCAAGGAACGTGATATTGTGCAACTCGTTCTTTGTACGGTCTGTTTTGCATACTTCGTGATAATAGGTGTTTATAGGCCAGAGTGGCAAGGCGTTATTCCGTATGTTATCGATATTTGCAACTTTATAAGCATGATATAATAGGACTAAGTAATGAATGATAAAATCAAGTTTGCAATTAAATCAATACCCGGCGTTTCCAATGTAGCGGTAGGACTTAACCGCACAGTCGTTCATTCTTTGCGGAAGGCTCTTGATGCGCCGAAACTGAAAAGGAATAATAATGTTTTGAACGCGAAGCTGCGCAAGCTTGATTCTGGCAAGAAGCACATATGGTATTTTGGCTTCCCGACTCATGCTAACCTGGGCGATCAGGCTCAGAAATTTGTGATCTTGTCATGGCTGGAGAAGAACTATCCAGGATACGATATCGTTAAGATACCGAGTAATGCTTTTAATGGCAATCCGTCTGCTACGATAGCTGAGATTGAGCGCGTTTTGGGCCCTCAAGACCTCTTTATTATGCAAAGTGGTCACACGATGAGCGGGCTGCATCCAGATGAGGTGTCCCACAGGATGATCCCCCTGTCGTTCCCTGAGAACAAGATCGTCTTCTTCCCTACGAGCATTGAGTTTCTGAGCAAGAAGGGGAAGAGGGAGGATATCAGGGCTATTGATGCTCATCGCAAGCTTCTCTTTTTAGCTCGTGATCGAGTCTCGTATGGTATTGCTCGGGAGATTTATCCCCACATCAATATTCAGCTCTTTCCCGACGTGGTTACCTCGCTGCTTGGTGGTTGTGGCGATCATGCTAAGCGCAAGGGTGTGCTGCTTTGCTGTCGCAATGACGGCGAGAAGCTGTACTCGTACGAAGCTCTCGACAAGTTGGCGAATCGTCTTCGAGATCTCGATGTGGTAGAACGCTCGGACACCTCGGTCGATTGGAAAGAGGTGGACTTTGACTCTGGTGAGGCATGGGGACAAATAGAGGCTACAATACAAAGTTATGCGGGGTATCGCTGCATTGTAACTGACCGTTACCACGGTACTATTTTTGGTCGTATTGTCGGGACGCCGGTGGTTGTTCTGAGGACAAACGATCACAAAGTTACATCGGGTGCGGAGTGGTTCTGCGATGCGGGGGATAGGGGCTTGACTGTTGCCGACAATCTGGACGAGGCCGTCGCCCTTACTGAGAGGATGATGCAGGACTATCCTTATGGCGTTGCTGCCCCAGCTTTCGCCAGCGAGTATTACAACGAGCGTCTCAGAGCGGCAATAGACTCTCTGTAGGGTTATGAAGCAGAGTTACAAAAATCTTATCAGTGATACCGCGGTATTTGCTGCGGGAAATGCGCTGACCAAACTCATTCAGTTTGTCCTTCTGCCGCTGTACACCGCTCTGCTCACAACGGAACAGTACGGTGTTGCGGAATTGGTGAACAATACCGCAGAACTTCTCTACCCGCTTTGTTGTCTGGGCATATACGAAGGCGTTCTCCGATATTCCATCGATGAGGATTCGGACAAATCAGCAATTTTCTCGACGGGTATTGCGCTGGCATTGGCCTTGGCTCCGCTCGTGATTGTGTTCGGCGTGTTTGGCTTCGCAGTTGCAGGTTTCGATTATGCCGGATATCTTGCTGCGCTCTGTATCGTTCTGTCTCTTCGGATGGTGTGTACGCAGTTCGCAAAGGGAATAGGGAAGACTCGTCTGTACGCATTATCAGGTATTTTTGGAACAGTAGTTTTGTGCATAGTAAGTTTTATTATGCTCGATATGGCTCGCGCGGGGGTTGCGGGGTACCTGATAGCGCTTATCGTCGGGCAGGCATCGCAGCTTGTTATGGTTGTTATCGGGGCGCGAATGTGGCGGTATCTATCTCTCGGATCGTGCTCCGCCTCCTCGCTCCGCCCCTTACTGCGCTACAGCCTACCTATGATTCCCAATACATTGGCTTGGTGGTTTGTGAATCTATCAGGGCGATATATTGTTTTCTTCTTTCAGGGGCCTGCTGTGGCGGGGTTGTACACCGCCGCTTCCAAGTTGCCGGCAGTAATTAATATGCTTGTATCTGTTTTTCAGCAGGCTTGGCAGATTTTCTCTGCTCGGGAAATCAATTCAGAAGATAAAGGCGTTTCATTTGAATTGGTTTTAAAGGTGTTTACCGCATTTATGCTTTGCTCGGGTGCGTTTGTCGTTGCGCTGACCGATCCGATTGCTCGCGTTTTGCTTAGCGCTGAATTTTACGAAGCCCGGCGTTTTGTCCCATTGTTGATGCTTGGCGCAATCATTAACGGATATTCAACTTATTTCGGTACTCTGTATAATGCAGCAAAGCAGAACTCGATGATATTCGTAACTACGGTCGTTGGAGCGATGACAAATGTGATTCTAGGCCTGATTCTCTGCGGCCTCATTGGTCCTTGGGGTCCGATTGCTGGTTCAGTGGCGGCCTATGCAGTTATCTCTCTTATGCGTATTTATGATACTCGCAAAATAATTGTTGTTAAACTTGATATTCCTATGCAAGTGGTGGGTTTGACTGTAATTCTGATGGAAATAGTTGTGATTACGGCGGGTATTTCCGGATCAACCCTTGTCTCCATTTGCTTGTCGGCGGCATTGGTTGTTTTCGTTTTTGTCCGCTACCGGACCATTGTTGCTATGCTAGTGGGAGTCGTGAGGGAAAGGATGAGGAAATGAAAACTGCCATTGAGCTAGCCTCATGGGATGAGTGCACTGGCTGCGCAGCGTGTTGCGCTGCATGTTCTTTCGATGCTCTCAGTATGCACGCCGACGATGAGGGCTTCTTGCGACCCGAAATAGATTGCGATACATGTATTACATGCGGCGCCTGCGTTCGGGTTTGTCCCATGCTCGGCGTTGGATACGCGAAGAGGGAGCCCGATAAGGTTCTCGCGTGCTGGGATCGGGACAGCGAGCAAAGAGAGTTCGCCACATCGGGCGGGGTGTTTGGCCTTTTGGCTAACGGCGTGCTTGCAGAGGGCGGTTACGTATGCGGCGCTGTGCTTGGCGAAGACATGGCAGTTCGCCATATGGTAACCAGAGATGGCGATTTGATGAAGAGAATGAAAGGCTCTAAATATGTGCAGAGCGATATCGCTGACGCCCTTGCTGCATGTGCGCATCTGTTAAAGGAAGGCTGCACTGTTCTTTTCGTGGGGACACCATGTCAGGTAGCCGCAATGAGGGCAATAGCTCCCAAGGGAAGCGAGAAGCGATTATATCTTGTTGATGTGCTTTGCCATGGGGCGCCATCGCCTCTGTTTTGGAAGGCGTATCTTGAATACCGAGAAGCCGAGGTGCGAGATGAGGTAATCGATGCTCGTTTCCGTAAAAAAAGTCCGTCGTGGACGGTGTTCAGTCTTGAACTTACGTTCAAGACTGAACACCGTCTCTATGAATGGTGTACAGTTGAAGACCTCTATCTGCGCGCCTTTTTGGGCGACTATATATCGCGGCCATGCTGCCATTTCTGTCGATACGCTGGAAGCGAGCGGGCAAGTGACATCACCCTTGCAGATTTTTGGGGCTATGTCTCTGACTCGTTTAAAACGCGCAATACCGAGCAGGGCATCAGTCTTGTGCTGCTTAATTCCGAGAAAGCTAACGAGCTGTTTGCTAAAGCCGCCCCCCGTTTGGTCGTCGTTGACAAGACCTTAGGTGAGGCATCTGCGGGAAATGCGCCTCTGCGGGGTCCAATTGCGGAAAACCCACGGAGGAGGGAGTTTTGGGAGGCATTCTCCCGGCAAGGCATAGAAGGCGTTGTGAGTGATTTCTTGCAGCCGGTGAGACCTAGCTTCAAATACAGGATGAGCCTGCTATTCAATAAATACGCTTTCCTGGTACCGCGACCGATGAGGCTCCGCCTTATCGAGCTTCGTCAAAAGCTTAAGGGTTAGATGGATTTCAGCGTGCATCGAAATATGGGTCATCGTGCGTGTTCGAGCCAACGCTGGACGTCGGGGGTTCTGCGGCAGCAGGGTCACTCACGAGCTGGGCGCCTTCAGGCGCGACAGATCTATGCTCATTGTTGGCCGCGCGAGAGGTGTGCGTGTTTTACCGCGCCCCGGCTTTTTTGAAAACCGCCAGGACGGTTCTCAGCACGCAAAGGGCGTCCAGGTACAGCGAGCAGTGCGTGACGTAGTAGTACTCCAGATCCAGCCGCTCGTCGTACTCGATGTCCGAGCGCCCGTTGCAGGCCCACCAGCCTGTGAGGCCGGGCTTCACCTTGTTGTACAGCGGTCGGCCGCCATGCTCCTCCAGCTCTCCCGGGATAAGGGGCCGCGGGCCGATGATGGACATGTCGCCGGCCACGACGTTGAAGAACTGGGGCAACTCGTCGAGCGACGTCTGGCGCAGGATGCGGCCCACGGGGGTGATGCGGGGGTCGTTGTCCAGCTTCTGGCTCCGGTGCCATTCCTCGCGCCGCCTCGGATCCTGGAGCAGCTCCGCCAGCACCTCGTCGGCGTTCCACACCATGGAGCGCAGCTTCCAAAGCTGGAAGGGCTTGCCCCGCAGGCCGATGCGCGTTTGCTTGTAGAAGATGGGGTGGCTGTCGCCGGTGGCGAGATAGGAGATCTTCACGATGGCGGCGACGGGCAGGGTGACGGCGCAGCCGGCGATGCCCAGCAGCAGATCGAATGCGCGCTTGGTGGGGAGGTAGATGGTCTGCGCGGCGCCGAAGGAGTGGCGCTGCAGGTCGAGCGTCTTCACGATGCCGACCTGCCCGACCTCCTGCATTTCCGCGGTAACGCCGAGGGATTCCGCGAGGCCGATGCGCACCTTAAGGCCCTCGGCCATGAGTTCCTCGATGGCCGCGTCGTCCATCTTCGAGGGCGCAGTCAGGATGACGACCTCGTCCGCGTTGGTGAGCGAGCAGAGGGGAAGCAGGTCGGCGCTGGGGGCGGCGGGTCTTTGGAGGAACACGTCGACCACGGGGGAGTCGGTGAAGCAGAAGCCGACGACGCGGGAGGCCTTCATGTCGTCGGCGTAAAGGCGCTGCTCGGACTCTTCGGCGTTCTGCGACGAGCAGACGAGCACGACGCGCTTGATGCTGTCTTGTGGGCGATTGCTCCAGCGCGAGAGGAGCCGCCGCTTGTGCAGGTACTTCAAGACGAGGGCGAGGCCCGCATAGCCCGAGTACATGACGACGACCATTTCGCGCGAGAAGTCCTCACCCATTTTCAGGAGGTAGAAAAACGCGCACGCCGTCAGGAAGCTCTCAAGGACGAGCACCAGCTGGATGCGGATGTCTTCCCAGTAGCGGCGCCGGAAGATGCCGCTGTAGGGATTGGTGAGCAGCGTGAACAGCAGATCGCTGAGCATGAGGAACGCGAGCAGTCCGCGCCAGGAGGGGGAGTTGATGAACTCGAGGTTCCCGAACTTGAAGAAATAGGCAGAGGAGAACGCCACGACGAGTGCGAGCTCATCGAGGAAGAAAAAGTCGGCATGCTTTGATAGGCTTGTGAAGCTGTTCGGTCTCATGACGCGCATTATACTCGACGTTATGGCTGTTGAAGGTCGCGTCCAGCTAATGATGTTCATCTAAGGTGTATTGGGGGCATGGGTGGATTCACAGCGGAAGCACCGATGCACCAGTACGGAATATTCAACTGCAAGAATCCGTCAACTGTCGAGAATCATTTTGCCATCGAGTCTAGATAGCTCAATCATACCGAAAGCCGGGGGACGCGATTGTTGGAAGCTGCTTCCTGCTCGGTGCTGTGGGGTGCCAGTAGTGTCCGAGAGTCAGTAGTAATGGCCAAGTAGCATTAGTTATGGGCTCCATCAATCCCACTAGCAGCATAGCACCCACAGCAGCTGAAATGTACGCGGCATTGTTGTCGAAGCGGTTCTTGAAAAGCGCATAAACAGCCAGCCCAATAAGGGCTGCATAAAGAACGATGCCGATTATTCCGCCGGAAAGAAGAACCTGCAAGACGAAATTGTGAGGATGGGGGTAGGTTTCTCCGTTGTATACGATGTTGAACTGGAAACTTGTTCCGTATCCTAAAAGCAAATGTGAAGAATCGAAGAGGGAAAGAGTGGTGTCCCAGATGTATGTTCGTCCGGTGAAGGTAACCGTTTTCCCAAGCGCGATGATGAGGGGGGCGAAGAGATCTTGAACTTTTAGGACAAGGATGAGTAGACATGAAATAACGTAGCAGGCCGCAAAGGTGAGTCCGTTTAGCAGTGGCCGCACCTTTCGGGAAGTCGCAAGAGCTGCTAGCACCAGGAAGGCGCAGAAGGCTACCGTGGAGGTGGCGGAGTAGGTAATGACGCACTGTGCGGCGGCAAAAGCGATCATGAGACCGGCTGCGGGAGCAAAGCGTCGGCTGTAAGTCCGACTCAGAATGAGCGCTGCGAGCACTGAGGGGAGGATAATATCGATTGAAATATTCTTGTGCCCATAGAAATTGACGACTTGTGGCGCACCAACACTGAAGCCTCCCGGGTACATGATGGCGGAAATTGTATTGCCGAGGGATAGGGTGCCCGTTACTGCAAAGATGGCAATGAGGAAATCGGACATATGGTCATGTCGCGCATAGCAGCCGAGAAGCGCAACGGCTGCCACCGGAGCCCAAAGGCCAAAGCCGTGCTGGTACAAGAAACTGCGGGAATAATACCAAGTGCGCTCGACTCCCTCATTCAGCGCTGTTGAAAGCATCATTACGACGAAGATGGCAATTGCAATCGCCGCGAACCCGTCCAATCTCTTCTTTGATAGGCAGGCAAAGAATGCAATTCCGAGAGACAGGACTTTACCAACAAGAATCACCCAATCGCTTTCGGGGGCAATCGCCCGCTGAAAGCCATTCGGAGTAAAAAAAGGCGCAAGCAGAGCAATAAAGGCCAGAATGCGCCAATGGACAATAAGGTAGCTGCGAATCTTTTCCCGAACTGCATCTATTTTGCTCATCGGCGCCGTGTTCCTCCTTCGATATGTTCACTTTGCATTATTATGGAAAAGCGCAATTTGGTCTCAAGAAAGACAGACTTCGGTCTGGTCGGAACAGTGAAAAGACAGCGGTTGAAAGGGAGTGTTTCATTATGCAAGGCGACGCATCGCTTCCTCTAGTCTCGATTATCGTTCCCGTTTATAACTCTGAACCTTTTTTGGGTGAATTGCTGGATAGCGTGGCTGGTCAAACTTACGATGCTCTTGATGTCATTCTCGTCGACGACGGCTCTTCGGATTCGAGTTTCAGAATGTGCGAGATCTGGAAAGAAAAGGATGGCAGGTTTCGTGTGTTTAGGCAGCCCAATCTCGGTGCTGGTGTGGCTAGAAATGCCGGCGTATCTCTCGCGAGGGGGGAGTTCGTCATTTGCATTGACTCCGATGACTTGATTGCTCCGGACATGATTGAAAAGATGGTGCATCCATGCCTCGCCGATCCGGACATTCAGCTTGTGCTGTGCGGCCTGGATGAGTATATCGACGCCACGCACGAATACCGGAAGGCTTCCTGGGCCGTTAACGTGCAGACGATTCCCGTCCGTGCTCCATTCTCGCCAAGCAGTGTTCCTTTCTTGTTCGAGCAAGTCGTCGGATACCCCTGGAACAAGCTGGTTCGCAAGAATCTGGTGCATGAATGGGGGCTGAGATGGCAGGAAATACCCATGCACGAGGATATGGCGTTTGCTCAGACCGCCCTAGCCCTAGCCAAAAAGAGTTACTTCGTTGACGAACCGCTCTATCATCACCGAATCCGGGGTGACAGTGCCGCCTTGTCGTCCGATGCCAACCAAGATGCGAGGTATGAGTGCCTTTTTGCAGCTCTTGAGGAGATTGCAAACAATCTAAAGCGCGCCGGTTGTTGGGAGGTGTATGAGACCTCCTTTGCCAACTATGCCCTTCGGCAGTGCCGATGGAAGTACTACCGGGTAAGCAGCCAGGCGAGATCGTCGGTCCTCAGCTCCTTAAAGAACGAGTGGTTCGATCGGCTGGGGTTGGCTGGTTATAAAGAGGAGATGTATGCCGTACGTGCCCACTACCTGTTCATGCGTGCGGTACTTGAAAGCGAAACGCCTCAAGAGGTAGAAGACGTGTTGGAATCGATGCGGGAGAGCGCGTCTTCGAAAAGAGAGGTTTGCGATGCTGCTGTCCAGAGAAACGGCAAGCTCGGCGTCCCCCAGTCTCTGACCTCGTTGCTCCGCAGCCGTCTGCGAGCCCCCTTCGATGCGATACGCGGTTTAAAAGGATGACCGAATTCGTCTGCTGCTATACTGCAAGGTGCCCATCGCCGACATATAGTCTAAAGGAGAATCGAAGTTGGCTGAGACCAGTGAGCTTATTAAATCAAGTGCTAGGGCGAGCGATGCTGTTTGCCGTGTTCCCATAGTTATGGCGGCCGATTTGGGTTACTTGACGCCGACGCTTGTCGCGCTCGACTCCCTTTTTCGGCATAGCGGCGATCCTTCGGCTATTGATGTATACCTCATCGTGCCCGAAACTGACAGGGCGCTTTTTGAGGCATCGGTGGATCAGATAGCTGCTAAGTACGAGATTGCCCCCCCGAGCTTTCTGACGCCTTCCAAGACATACGAGGACGCGTACTTGGTTGTTCCCCATATTTCGGCAGCGACGTATTACCGTCTGGCGCTTCCTGATTTGCTCCCTCACCTTGACCGTTGCATATATTTGGATGGGGATGTCATAGTTTGCGAGGATTTGACGGAGCTCATAAACAGCCTGCAGGAATCCGACCTTATTGCAGGCGTTCGCGCAGCTGGTTACTACTGGCCTGAGTCTGGTCGCTCGTATCATCAGAAGCGGTTGGAGCTACCCGAGCTCGATACCTATGTCAACGCTGGTGTTTTGGTTATGAACCTGCGCCTTATGAGGGAGTTGGGTTGCGCCCAACAATTCGATTCGCTGATTGGTCAAGAGTATGAAAGTCAAGACCAGGACATTCTCAATAAGGTGTGCTACTCGAGAATCAGGGTTCTGCCGCCTAGATTCAACCTTATGACGAAATATTGCCCATCTAAAAACGATTCATTTGAGCGCCTCGGATGTCTTAAGACATGTTATGGAGAGGCGGACTGGAAGCAGGCCCAAAAGAGTCCCTCTATAATTCATTATGCTGATAAATGCAAACCGTGGACAGACGACAGGATGGATTCGGCATCTGCTTGGTGGGAGCAGGCCGAAGAATCGCTGTCGTACATCGATGTGATGAGGGCGTCGCTTCCTTTGGTAAAAAAGAACTTGAAAGCGCTCGACGCATCAAGAGATGAGCTTCAAAAATGCATGGCTGAGTGCGATGGCTTGAAGGGGAGGCTGTCTGATGAGCGTAAGGAAAAAGAGGAAGCCATGGCGCAATTGGGCAAAATACGTGAAGAGTTGATAGAAGCGGAGGAAATGATCTGCGCTATGAGGGATGAGCGCAAGGAGAACGAGGGCCGAATCGATGTATTATCGAAGGAGTCGCAGGCACTGAAATCGAAGCTCGAGGATGTCTACACATCGTGGACATGGCGTTTCGGCAGGATTTTGGTAGCGCCGATGGCCGCGATAAAGCGGTTCGCGCGGAAGGTGCGAGGGTCAAAGGCGCATTAGGCATGCAAGTTTCCTGCGGCGCATATTGCCAACCCTTGTTAGAGGATTGGCAGTATGCGAGCTTGCCGTTTGAGACGTTTTACGCGTGACGGTCATCAGCTGTTTTGATTTGCGTGTATAATTTCAGCAATCAAGAACGGCTGGCTTAGATGCGGGCAGCGTGCTTGCCTTTGGCTTGTAAGACTTTGCCGATTCGTCGAACAGTCTATAGGAGGAAATGCTAAATGGGCGAGACTGGAGAGTCTCAAATAGTCATCGACGGCGTTGGCGCCAATGCTTCAGATATTGCCGCGACACTCGGGTCGTTGATGCTTTGCTGCCAAGGGCGAGTCGGGTGTCACATCATCGTGATGCACGATGACGGCCTGGAGACCTCCTCGTTCGATATACCTGACGACTTCGCGGTTGACTTTGTGGCGGGACGTGTTCGCGAATCGCTAAACTGCGATGAGCAAGACTTGCTCATCGAGGCCGGTGTGCTCGTCTTCGGTGACGTGGCGGCCTTTCTTGAGCCGAGTGTCAGCTGCAGCCGAATCGAGACGGTTGAGGTTGGTCTTGTTGGGCAAGAAGTCGGGGAAGAGGACGACGAGTCGAAACCGAGCTTTTTCGCAAAAGTCAAAAGCATCGAAAGCGACGATGGCCGTCGTCGAAATATTGGTCCCAGCGGCCTGGATGTAGAGAGTATTCCCGAATGTCCGCCTGACTGCATTCGGCTCGTTGGTTTCGATAAGGCTGTTTCGCCGTCCCGCTATTACGATGTTCCTTTGGGCAATTTCTGGCTCAAGGCGTATCTTTCGACTTCGCTATGCGTGGATTCGCTTGAGCGACAATCACTTAGCGCGAGCGGCGAGGATATTCAGCTTGAAGGGGCGATTTTTTCCAGCGTGCCAACGATGTCGGCCGCGCGAATTGAAGGCGCTCCATTGTTCTCGGTGGTTATCCCTGCGTATAATGCAGGACCGTATATTTCGGAAACCATACAAAGCGTGCTGCGGCAAACGCTTCAGAGCTTTGAAATTATTTGCGTAGATGATGGGTCGACCGATAATACCACCGAAACGATTAGCCGATGCGCTGCGCTTGACGATCGGGTCTTCTTGCTGGAGCAAGAGAATCAGTATGCTGGTGTTGCCCGAAATCGCGGCATAGAGCGTGCGATGGGCGAGTACGTAACTTTTCTTGATGCTGATGATTTTCTTGCCCCGAACGCGCTGGAGTCATATTATCTTGCCGCGAAATCGTGTTCGGCAGATGTGGTGGTGGCCGCCACATATCAGTTCAAGCAGGGTGAAAGCCATGCGAAGAAAACCGACAACTGGCTGCGTGAGGATTTTGTTCCTCGGGCATCGTGCTTTAGTGCGCGCGAGTATCCCCAGTTTGCTTTCAACTTCACGCCTGGGGGTCCGGGCGGGAAATGCTTCCGGCGCGACTTCATACGCGAAGCGAATTTGTCGTTCCTGCCGCTGCCGAAATCTGAGGATTTTTACTTTATCCATCTCGGAATCGCCAAGGCATCCTCAATTGCCCTTGTAAGGAATCCTGTTTATTTCATTCGTATGCTTCCCACTAGTCTCGAGCGGCGCAAGAGCGAGATGCCGCTTGTTTTCTGGGAGGCCATCCTTCTTTTCGAGGCCCGACTGAAAGAAGAGGGTTTGTTTGAGCAGTTTAAGCAGAGCTTTATCAACGAGAACGTCAATCGGTTCGCGAACAACTTAAAGGAATGCGATGAAGAGGCCAGTGATTTAATTCTTCGCAAGTTGAGCGAGGTGGGCGAAAGCGCGCTGGGGCTTGGTGTTTTTCCCGACAGGTATTTCTATATGACAGAGAACTATGAGTATCTCTGCGCTAGGCTTGAGATGCCTCTTGAGATAACAAGCCCTGTCAGCAGAAAGCTGTATGATAGAGCTGTGGGCCAGTATCGCGAGGCACGCAGCGATTACGAGAGCGAATTGAGAGAAATCAAAAGAATACGCTCTTCGTACAGCTATAGAATCGGCCGAGCAATTATGGCTGGTCCAATTATGCTGAAGCGCGCACTACGCAAAATCGCCCGTTGCCTTAAGGGCTGAAGGATCGGCAGGGCGTCCATGAACGTGTTCGAGCAAAGGTGAGGAAATATGCCAAAAATATCGGTAATTATGCCTGTTTGCAATGTTGAGAAATACCTTGCGAGTTGCTTGGATAGCGCATTGAGCCAAACTATGCAGGATATCGAAATCATCTGCATCAACGATGGCTCAACCGATTCGTCTCTCGCTATCCTTCGCAGCTATGAGGCGAAAGACTCTCGAATCAAAGTGATCGACAAGGCAAACGCTGGCTGTGGAGCCGCCATGAACGACGGCCTCGCCATCGCCACTGGCGAATACGTTGCGATTCTGGAGTCGGACGATAGGGTCTGTGACAATGCGTGGAAAACTCTTTACGCTATCGCCGAAGAGAACGAACTCGATTTTGTTCGCGGCGACTACTACCGCTCTAATGAGAAGGGGGACGTGTATTTCAGCGCTAATCGAACTACGAGTTTTTACTGCCCCGATACTTTGCCCGAGCCTCCGCACAATACGGTAATCACGGCAGCAGAATATCCGAGAATGTTTTACATATTCCCCAGTATCTGGACTGGCCTTTATCGTCGTTCGTTTTTAACTGACAACAATATCGTGTTCAACGAGACGCCAGGCGCTTCCTTCCAAGACACATCTTTCGCCTTTAAGATTTGGGTTACGGCCAAGAGGGCGATGCTGGTGGACATTCCTATAATCTACTATACAGTCGACAACGCTAACTCTTCGGTGAAGTCAAGCAAAAAGGTATACGCTGTTTGCGACGAAATAGATGAATGCCAGAGCTTCTTGTCGAAAAGAGACGCCGCAGAGGTTTTCTATAAGGCACTGTCGTTGCTTAGATACAAAACCTATAAATGGAATCTGACTCGAATCGCTGATGAGTTTGCCGACGAATTCGAGAATCGAATGTGGGCGGAGATGCGCGCAGATTGGCAGAGCGGGTATTGCGACCCCCTGTTCTTCCGCCGCAGCGATTATGAGCGCATTAGAGAGGTTGCCCAAGGGACTCCCGCTGCCTCGGTTATTATTCCAGTGCATAATGCTGCGTCGTATTTAAGAGAGTGCTTGGAAAGCGTTCTCTCTCAAAGCGTAGCAAGTATAGAGATAATTTGCGTGGATGATGGGTCGGAGGATGATTCGCTGTCCATACTTAAGGAGTACGAAGCCAAAGATGAGCGCGTGCGACTCATCGCTCAGCCTCATAGCAACGCCGGTCACGCGCGCAACGAGGGTATGGCCGTCGCCCGAGGAACCTATCTTGCATTTTTGGATGCGGACGACTATTATGAGCCGTCTTTTTTGGGTGACATGATTGAGCTGAGCGATCGGCTCGATCTTGACGTTGCTCTTTGCCGTGCTTTCATTGTGGATGACAAAACCAAAGCAAAAAGCAACCATAGAAAGCCGATGCTTGACTCTCTGAAAGAGCGCAAAGTTTACAGCGCCGATGAGCTTTGGGGATATGCTTTCAGATACTCTGCTGGGTGGCCTTGGGATAAACTGTTTAGGCGCAGTTTTGTTCAAAGCGAGAGGCTTGAGTTCCAGGAGTTGACAAGTACGAATGACGCGTATTTTGTTTATTCGGCCCTGGCTTTAGTCGGGTCGTTTGCCTTCACGAACAAGCGGTTGGTTGATCACAGGGTCAACAATCTTAAGTCTATTGAAAACACTCGGGATAAATCGTGGGGAAACCTATTCGCCGCGATTGATGCCATTCGCGATAGGCTTAAGGCTGGAGGGAGGTACGAGCGCGCCGAGCGTGATTTCAATAATTGGATTGCCGAAATGTGCGTATGGAATTTGGCGACCCTGCGATCCTCACGGGCAGATTTCTACGATTACGTAAGGGAAAAGTACGCATCTGATTTTGCTTCTTTTGACGACAGCTATTTTTATCCCAGTGATTTTCGGTGGCGTTTTCGGGTTTGGGAGGTATGCGACTACGATCTCGCCAAAACCATCTTCGATTCGCATGATTCCAGTGAGCGACAAGCGGCTCAAATTGAAACCCTGAAGTCAGAGAAGAAACAGCTGGAAGACACGTGCCAAAAGCTTAGGCGCTCGACGTCCTATCGTATCGGAAATGCTTTTTGCGGACCGGCGAAAAAGCTGAAGAGAGGCCTCAAGAGGGCAATCAAAAAGAGATAACAGTGCATTAATGTATGAACGGGAGAAGCCCAATGGCCACCAAAGCATCCACTCCTCGGGGTCGTCACATTCCCTGGCTGGATAGTGTTAGAGCGTTAGCCATCCTAACGGTCATCTTGTGCCACTCGGCGGAAGCGGTATATACCTACGATGCGGCATCCATCGGTTCAGCTGGGCTAGGCTCGCAAATTGTGGCTGTGGGGCTGTTCACGATAGGCAGATTGGGCGTTCCGTTCTTCCTGTTCTTAACCGGGTATCTGATGCTGGACAAGAGGTATGACCATGAGGCTTGTGTAAAGTTCTGGAAAACAAAGTGGCTTGGATTAGTGGTTGCGGCTGAAATCTGGATTGTAATTTACGATGTGTTCCTTCACTTCGTAAGACATGATGCCCTGACGATCGATTTGCTCATCAAGAATATGCTGTTCTTGCAGAACGTATACATGGGCCACATGTGGTACATACCGATGATCATTGGCATATACCTCTTGCTTCCCGTTATGGCGAATGGATTGAAATCTCTCGAAAATGCTCGTGTTCTGATGTTTCCGTTGGTTATTTGCTTTGCTGTGCTGTTTGTTGTTCCGGTGTTGGACGTTTTGAGCGTTGCGAGCGGTAGCGGCCCGGTTAAGACGGAGCTATACACGGGCTTTGTTGGGGGAGTCTATGGTTTCTACATTCTGGTTGGGTACTGCTTCAAGAAGGGGCTCTTTGATCGCGTCGGATCAGTGGCTGCCCTTATCTGCGGTCTGCTATTTTTTGCCTTAACGGTTTTAGAGCAGATGTTTGCGTATAGGCATGGCTTGACCTCACCAGTTTGGTATTCCAACGGCCTATTGTTCCTCTCCGGTTTCTTCCTCTTCCTATTCTTCTCAAAAATGCATTCAGACAAGGAGAGGCAGATCGTGAGCGTTTTGGCGAAATATTCTTTTGCATTGTATCTAGTGCATTTTCCCGTGAAGATTCTTCTGACGCCTTGGATTGAAGCTCTTGGTTTGCCGCTGTGCTCAATCCAGGTAATGGTTCTGTCCTTCGCTGTTCTCGCCGTTAGCCTACCTGTTTGCATAGGGATTTCTCGCATACCAGTAATTGGGCGACGAATGCTGTATATGCGCTAGGGAACGATGCTCTCTCCAATTAATTGGACGGGGGCGGAACTTCGATGTCGTCACCGGTTAGCTCCCAGTTGTCGATGTCCAAAACATGACCGGAAATTACATATTGCCGAAGTAGCACGTCGTTCTTGCCATCGCTGTCTGTCGTCCAGTAGTATCGAGGACGCTCGCCCTCGTCTATCTCGAAAACGGTAGGACCGTATTTGGACGTATCTCCGCCGACCGCATCAATGACTGTGGAGTTGAAGTCAATATGGCCGGTAGGCACTTGGGATGTCTTAAACGGCTGTGCCGCTTCTTCGGCTGTTTCACGAGGCTTTACCAAGAAGATGGGTGAGACCGGCTCGGGGAGGGGCCCATTTACGAGATGGAAGTCACCATGATCGGAGGTTACAATAATGAAGGCATCGTCGTAGAGCCCCATCTCCTTTAACTGTTTGAAATAGTCCGATACCATAGCAAGCGATCCTCGTGCTTGAGTAATCTTGTCTGTCTCGTCGTTGGCCTCGTTGCCCTCAGCGTCTAACGTGTAGGGAGAGTGTGCGCCGTTCAAGTGAATGAATTGGAATGACTTCTCGCTGTCCGACGTTGATAGGCCCTCGCTGCGCAGCGTTTCTGCGAACTTCGCATCGTCAAATGTATAGGGGCTCATATCGCTGCTTATTGCATTGTTGTTGATGTCATCGGTGTTGAACCAAAAAAGCGGCTTTAATATCCAGGGCGATTCGCGATAAAGCGAGACCTTTGCGAGGATTGACAGCAAGGCGGGCGCATTCAGCTCCAGGTGTCCTACTTCCACAATGTTGTCTACGTATGCTGGAAACTTGCTTTCTGATGGTATCAAGTAATTAGAGGTAGTATAGAGGCCAATATCGTAACCTTGGGCGCTGATATCTTCAATAAAAGTGCCTCGCTCGTATCGAGCGCTAAGATACTCGTAATAAGTGTCTCCTTCTCTAGGCACTTCACCAGAAAGCAATGCCGGAAGACCGTATCGCGTGGGAATCATTGAGCCTACGGAGTTTTCGTAATAGGTGAACCCCGTAAACTCATTGAGCGTATCGGGGTATTCGGCTAAGACTTCGTTCATGAGCCGCGTGTCAAAAAAGTCGAGCACAAAGACAATGACGTTGTTCTCTGCGCTTACCTCAAATTCGCCTTTGGTAGTTACTAACACATTAGAGGGGTTGGCGTCTCCCTCATCTTTCGCATTGTCGACACTGATGCTGATCAGAGAGACGGATTGCACAACAATGAGTCCGACGCTGAGAGTAAGGATGAGCGTACGGCCTAGAGGCTTCTTCTTCGCATTCAGCACGAGGAGGCCTCCGATAATAAAGATCCACGCAGCGGTACTTATTACGGTGATGCTCTTGTATTTCATGAGGTTAAGCGTGGTTCCATCGGCTGCGGGAAGCGGCCCGTTAAGGAAGAGTGTCTGAACGTAGCATGCTAGTCCAATGGCAACAATGATGGTGAGCGCGGTGTCGAAAAGGCGCCCCGGGAGGCATGAGAGGAGGACCGACAAAACGGCAATGGCGATGAGTCCTCCGCAAACCACTATCGGCAAAGCGTCAAAGTAGCCGAAATCGAGGCTCGATGTGCCAGAGCTAATGATTTCGAGTGGTGAGGCTATAAATACCGTCAGGACGAGAAAGCTACAGCCTATGAACGCCCGAAGAAGTCGTTGCGACCACTTGAGCTTGCGAGGCTCGGGTCCGTGCATGAGGCGAGACTTATCTGCGATAGCGGCTAGATCGGCTTTTTCGAGCTCGGACTCCGCCTCCGGTGAATACCGGTTAACCGCATGGACAACGGGATCGACGATCTTATTGGCGTTCTCGTCAATCTTAAAAACACGAAAGAGGGCTTTGCGCGTTCGGCGAAGTGCTACGCCCAGCACGGCGCTTAGGGCTACGGCTACACCGGCGACTGCCTGGATGGTGTACGTCATGACCGAGGGGTCGACATAGGCATGGGCTTGCGGCGTTGCGACGAGCACCACGAGGCAGGCGGACGCGAGGAGGGACGTTATATCGAATAAGGCAAGTGCGATTCTCTTGGGCATGTTTTAACCTCGATCGGGATGTGTAAGTCCAGACATTATAGCAGCGGCCTACTTTTGTGCTTAATGCTATTTGGCAGAGTAACTGGTTGAAGGAGGGGAGCGGAATGGACTCCCGATATTTAACAAGAAAACAGATTGCTCCATCGCTGGGCGTTTGACGGGCGATATCGGCACACCAGCTGGCTGAGCTCGGGATGTCTTTTTTGGTTCGCTATAATATTCGATTCCCAGCCACGGGAAAGAAAAACGTGACTTGCATCGATCCGGTTTCGCTGTGAGTCCCAATCGAAGAAGGTGTTGAGTGCAGTATCTCGCTGATTTGTTCTCCCTGATTGTAGGCCCTTGCTATGCTCTTACCCAAAACTGGTGGTTGGCCATTTTGCTGTTCACCGTAATTATCAAAATCGTGCTTATGCCCATGGCTTTGTGGGTGCAAAAAAACTCTATCGTCATGGTTCAGCTCATGCCTGACCTTAATCACATAAAGGTGCGATATTTCGGCGATGCTGAGGCTATCGGAGAACGCCAGACCGCTCTTTATGAAGAAAAGCATTACCACCCGATGCTCAGCCTCATCCCGCTCGCCATTCAGATCATTATTCTTTTTGGCTTGGTCGATGTCATTCACGGCATTACCGATGGCGGTGCGCCCGGAACCGAGTTTCTCGGGTCTGTTCCTGTTGAAAACGGCGGTTTGTCGTGGGTCATGCCTGTGCTTGCTGGTTTGTCGGCGGTCATTATGGGTTATGCTCAGAACCATCTGAACCCCTTGCAGAAAGAACAAACGCGACTCGAGAAGAATACGACGAATGGCCTGTCTATTGCGCTCTCGTTCTTCCTGGGCATGTTCGTGGCCGCCGGAATGGCGTTCTACTGGATCTGCTCAAATCTGCTCTCCATTCTCGTGCAGGTAGCCTGCAATATCATTATTAAGCCGGCCAAGTATATTGATTACGAGAGCCTACATGCGAGCAACGAGGAATTGGAGACCCTGAATTCCTTGGGTAATCGCAAAACAAAGTGGTATCGGCGTGACCCCCTTGCCAAGCGGGAGAAGGCCGATTTCAAGCGATTCTTCTCCATCGTCGACAAGCACATCGTCTTTTATTCCGAAGGAAGCGGCTTCTACAAGTATTTTCGCGGCGCTATTCAGTGGCTGCTGGCAAATTCCGATATTCGAATTCATTACGTGACCAACGATCCGAACGACCAAATTTTCGCAATTGCCGAGAAGCAGCCCCGCATCTTCCCATATTACATCGGAGAAAAGAAAGCTATTACGCTCATGATGAAGATAGACGCTGACGTTGTGGTGACGACGTTGGGCGATCTGGACAACTTCTACATTAAGCGCTCCTATGTGCGCAAAGATATCGAGTATGTGTACATGTTTCACCACATGACCTCCATGGATATGACCTCCACAGAAGGCGAATACGATAATTACGATACATTGTTGTGCACGGGTCCACATCAGATAATTGAGATGCGTCAGATAGAGAAAGTGAAGGGCGCGAAACCCAAGAATCTGGTGGAGTGCGGCTACGATTTGCTCGACGAGGAGATTAAGGACTATGAGGCGCGCGACGATTTGCGCCGCAAGAACGAGCGTCCCCTCATTCTGATCGCCCCCAGCTGGCAAGAGGACAACATCATGGACAGCTGCATTGATGACATGCTGGCGTCTGCCCTCGGCCGAGGTTATCAGATTATCGTCCGCCCGCATCCAGAATACATCAAGCGCTACGGCGCGCGCTGGGATGCTTTCAAGACCCGCTACGCCGACGTGCCGAAAGACGAACTTGTTTACGAGGGTGACTTTAGTGGCAATGATTCCATCCTTCGCGCCGATATTATCGTGACCGACTGGTCGTCCATCTTCTGCGAATTCTGTTTCACGACTTTCAAGCCGGCCATTTTTATGGACACGACGCCGAAGGTGCGCAATCCTAATTATAAGCGTTTCGGCATCGACTCCACTGATGTGAGCCTGCGCAATCGCCTTGGAAAATCCATCGCACCGAGTGAAGCAGGCATTTTTGGCGATGTGGTTGCAGATTTACTTGCGAACCGCGATTTGTGGCACGATCGTATTAGGGATTTGCGTGAGGAATTCGTCTTTAATCTCGGCGAAGGAGGCAAGGTCGCTGGAGAGTATCTGCTGAGCTCTATTCTTGCTAAACAAGCAGAGGCCGAGGAGAACAAAAGGTAGTCAGTCGGGGCTTCTCAAGTCGTTTTAGATTGATAATGCCGCCTCAATAGTCGCTAGGGCACTGGAATCCAGTGAGGAACAGGATTCTGCACTACCTTTCATGCGGGTATGGCACGTTGCGTTTCCTCGTGCTATGATGCGATGTTACAGATAGTTGACAAAAAGAAAACTGCTTGTTGTTAGCAGGCAAAACGTACCTCAAACGTGCTAGGAGAAGGTTGATATGCTGAAGCCTACGTTGGCTGCTAAGGGGCAGAGGGTTATAGCCTGTCTTCTTGCGGCATTTTTGACGTGTTCGATGGCGCCCGTTGCGGCCTTTGCCGCGGAGGAGGAAATCGCTGAACCGGACGCGGTAGAGCCTGCTGCTGATTTCGCACGAGAGAGTGGCACGGAAAGCGCGACCGACGATGCCGAAGAAAGCGATACTGCAGCTGCCGACTGCATGAGCGATGTCGTTGACCCCCTTGCGACAGATGTCGAAGCAATTGTCGAGCCTGTGGTTGAAGTCAATGCGTCGACCTCAATCGATGCTGAGGCTCAGCCGGCTCTGGGTTTCGTGTATATCGATGAGGCTGCTCCCGAAAGCGGTTCGGAACAAAACATTGTCTTCGCGCTTTCAGACGAGTCCCTGCGACTCGCTTCTGCTATCCTTCGATACGCTACTCTGGAGGGCGTTTTTGAGGTTGAGGCTCGAGCCTATGAAGACAACGCAGCTCTGTTCGTTATTGAGAATCTTGTTCCTGGCGAATATGAGCTGCTGGGAGTTCGGTTCGCGGTCGCGTCAAGCGATGTCCTTTATGAGGAGAATTTGGCTCGGGGCGAATACGCGTTTACGGTGCGGAGTGAAGAGGGCTTATCGACTTGCGAGGTGAATGCTCTCTCCGTGGATGCTGCGGGGCAGCTCGAGGAAGTTGAGGTAGTAGAGGGGGCCGTTGAGTCTTCTCTGGAGCAAGCACCTCCAGCTCGTGCCGCTGCGCCCATGGCCTCCACAGCGATTACCGATGCGCGTTCGGTGGGCACGGGCCTAATTGTGGCTCTTGATCCGGGCCATGGCGGAAGCGATCCCGGCGCATGCGCGAATGGGCTTAAGGAGAAGGATCTCACACTTAGCATTGCCAGGTATTGCCAGGCTTTGCTTCAGCGCAGCGGTATTTCCGTTATTATGACCCGAACGACCGATACCTACGTGGGTTTATCCGATCGCGTGAAAATTGCCGCTGACGGTGGTGCGACGGTCTTTGTGAGCATTCACATCAACTCGGCCATAGCGACGACTGCCCAAGGATGCGAAGTGTGGGTGCCCAATAACAGCAGCTACAACAATGACACTCATGTTGCGGGTAATGGATTGGGAGAAAAGATCGTTGCCAAACTTACAGCCTTGGGTTTGAAGAATCGGGGTGTGAAAACTCGCGATTCCGAGAATGGGTCAAAATATCCTAATGGGAGCGTAGCTGATTACTATACAGTTATAAATGGAGCGCGCCAGAGAGGCATTCCTGGCATTATTGTCGAGCATGCTTTTATTACCAACGCCCACGATGCCGTCATGCTGGCAAGCGATGCGATGCTGAAGAAGATGGGGGAGGCGGACGCGCAGGGTATCATTGAAGCAATCAATGCTGGCATTATTAAAGGGAGCGGGAAGTTAGAAAAAGATTCCCATGGGGTTAAATTCCGCAATCCCGATGGCAGCCTTGCTCGAAAAGCTTGGGTAAAGGCGAATGGGGTCTGGTATTATTTTGGCGCTGACGGCTATGCTCTCGTTGGCCCTCAGCTTATCGGCGGAAAGCGATATTACTTCAATTCGGCTGGCCAGATGATGACCGGGTGGATGCGCAACTCCGACTCCACCTGGAGCTTCTACACCGGAAGCGGGGCGGCGGCGACGGGCTGGGTGAAGAGCGGCGGCAAGTGGTACTACCTGGATCCGGCCACGTGCCGCTCGGTGCGGAGCTGCATGAGGGAGATCGGCGGGGAGAGGTACCTCTTCGACGGCTCTTCCCGCATGCTCACCGGGTGGGTGCGCAACTCCGACTCCACCTGGACGTACTGCACGAGCGGCGGCATCGTGCTCGTCGGCTGGCAGAGAATCGGCGGCTGCTGGTACTACCTTTACCCCGATACCGCGAAGGCGGCCTGCGGGAGCCAGGTTATCGCCGGGAAGGCGTACTACTTCAACGACTCTTGCCAGATGATGACCGGGTGGGTGCGCAACTCCGACTCCACCTGGAGCTTCTACACCGGAAGCGGGGCGGCGGCGACGGGCTGGGTGAAGAGCGGCGGCAAGTGGTACTACCTGGATCCGGCCACGTGCCGCTCGGTGCGGAGCTGCATGAGGGAGATCGGCGGGGAGAGGTACCTCTTCGACGGCTCTTCCCGCATGCTCACCGGGTGGGTGCGCAACTCCGACTCCACCTGGACGTACTGCACGAGCGGCGGCATCGTGCTCGTCGGCTGGCAGAGAATCGGCGGCTGCTGGTACTACCTTTACCCCGATACCGCGAAGGCGGCCTGCGGGAGCCAGGTTATCGCCGGGAAGGCGTACTACTTCAACGACTCTTGCCAGATGATGACCGGGTGGGTGGTTTTTGCGGATGGTTCGAAGAGCTACTATGGTCCAAGCGGGGCCAGAGTCACCGGGCAGGCTGCAATCGACGGGATACTTTATGATTTCGGAGAAGATGGTGTTATCCGAAATCAAATTATGGGTAAGCCGCAAACAACGGTTGATGCGATGGCGCAGGACTATGAATCACAGGTAAAGCTACTGAAGAAGTCTTATCCTGCTGCGGTGTATGCTTCTAAGGGCGCTCCGACCGTAAGGGATTTCTGCCAGCTGATTTATGACGAGGCAGTTCACGAGGGAGTGCGTCCAGCCGTCTTGTATGCTCAAGTAATGCACGAGACGGGTTGGTTGCAGTTTGGAGGGGATGTTTCTCCCGAGCAGTGCAACTTCGGGGGTTTGGGAGCGACAGGCGGTGGAAATCCGGGCAACCAGTTCCCCGATGTTCGCACGGGTCTACGCGCTCAGGTTCAGCATTTGAAAGCTTACGGATCTACCGAACCCTTGAAAAATCCGTGTGTAGACGAGCGCTTTAAGTATGTTCAGCGTGGAGTGGCACCATATGTTGCCGACTTGGCTGGCAAGTGGGCGATGGATACGCAATATGGCGTTAAGCTTAATAAGATCATAGATAAACTCTGCGGGTAGAGCGGTGCACGGACGGTATCGCATTTGTGCTCGAGAGCTGGTTTTTCGGAGGCCTTTCTCGCTACTCGTTGATTATCGTTGCAAGAAACAGGGCCATGGTGGCTGCTCCGATAAAGCTGGCAGCTGTTGCGGCGAAGCTCACGCCGTTCATGCCCCATTGCTGTATGCAGAAGACACCCAAGGGCACGACGGAGGCAAGGGCGATGGCGTTGCCGAGGAAATAGCCTCTGAAGCTGCGTAGAGCGACTAGTAGGTCTCCGAAGAACCAGAGGAACGCTGTGGCGACCGAGGTGACCACCACGGGTTGCAGCAAGTAGGCATAGGGACGGATGCTCTCGCCGAAGAGCAAGCAGAGGGCCCATTCGCCGAGTAGGCCCGCTCCGATGTAGCAGACGATGCCGATAGCGATAACGCCCAGCGCCGTCCTTTTGAGGAGGCGCAGCATTTCTTGCTTGTTTCTCTCGTAATGGTGTCGGGCGAATACGTCAAGCAGAGGGGCGTACAGGTACGTCGCTCCCATTTGAACGACGAGGGCCGGGGCAGCTGCTGAGGAGTAAATGCCCAGTGCCGCATCACTTACCATGACGAGCAGCAGTTGTTTGGGCGCAGTGTAGATAGCGCTGCAGGCCAACGAAGCTAGGACTGCCGAGAAGGACCGTTTCAGCAGGTAGAATGTTTTTTTTGCTGTGATGTGCACGCCGTAGCTTTCGAATGTGCGCGAATGAGGCAGGTCGAAGAGGAAAAGTACACCGAAGGCAGCCGCTGTCATAGCCATAATGGCTAAGTCAAGACTTTGGGTGAGTCCGAAAACAACGGTGAACGCCGCCAAGGTTGATACGCCCTGCAGTATGAAGGATTTTCCAATGAAATCCATGCGGCGATTCACCTGATCGAGCCCATGCATGATGTCAATAACGAGCCCGACGGCCTTGAAGATGAAGTAAAGCGTGATAGTGAGTATCGAACTGAGCGGGCAGGTGATCAGCGAGTAGATGATGCAAGCGATAAATGAGCCGCCGAGGGTGATGAGTCTGAAACCCAAATATTCCGATGTTGTGTTCTCGTGCTTGATGTCGGAGATTTGGTAGACTCCCATCTTGTAGTTTGCAAAAGTTCCGAAAGTGCCCGTTACCGATGAGGCGAGCGAGAGCAGCCCCGCGGCATTATAGCCGTCGGAAAGACGCACAATGAGCACAGTGACGAGCCACTGACAGGCGAGGTAGGTGATTGACCCCGCAGAGTTCCACAGCATATTTTCGCGCATTGAAAGTGGAGGGTATGTCTTTTTTCTTAAAGCGCTCACAGCTGGAAGGCCTCAAAGATATGGATATCCCGGTCGTCTTCCGCGGGCGGGGTGCGCCAATCGCCGTAGATTGTCTCGAGGATCTTCTCGTAGCTTTTGGGACCGAAGAAGGTTCTGCCCTCAAACTGTAACTCGACGGGTTCGTAGAAGTTGCGAGGGAATGTGTAGGCGGGATCTCCCCCTCCAACAAACTCTGTTACGCATCCCGTGGAACCCGGCTCGGTCTCCTGAGCGATGTCGTCGATGAGCTTCGCGTACTTTTTCGGATCGAGGTTGCGCACGAGAGGGCAGATGGTCTTCTTGGCCAGTTTCACGATGGCGGAAGATCCTACGTTAGGGTCGGCTGCGATGAAGCTGTACCACAGGTTGGCGCGGTTGCGGCGACGGTAAAGACTGCGATTCTCGGGATCTACTTCGTCCAGGGGGAAGACATCGACCCATGCGCCGGTGGCAATGTCCTTCCGCACGAAATTCTCATAAACGACAGTGGTGGTGTCGACAACCTTGGTGAAGGGGTAGATGCCCTTGCCGTTACGATAATTTACGACATCGAATTTTCCGGAGTCTTGGGTCTGGGGGAATACCTCAAGGAAACGCTCGTAGTCGTCGCGGTACATGCAGATGTCGATGTCGTCGTCCCAGGGAATGAAGCCACCGTGGCGATGGGCGCCCAGCAGGGTGCCATACATGAGAACGTAGGAAATGCCGTTTTCTCGGCAAACGCGGTCTATCTCGATCATGATGTCAAGTTCGATGCGCTTCATGTCATCGAGGGTAAGGCGGGTTCGTGTCATTGGGCGCTCCTCGGCAATTCAAGTTCGACAGGCGCGTGGTTTCTGCGTTGGTCTTCGGGGGGCATTTCTTGCCAGGTGGTACCGAAGAGTTTCTCGAGGTAGTACTCGATATCTCTGGGAACCGGGAATTCCCGCTCTTCGAAAAAGAGCTTGCGGGTTGGCAGGAGTCGACTCTTGTCGAAACCTCCCGAGATGGGATATGAAAAGGCGACGCATCGCGTAGTGGGCGTTTCCTGATTGGGAAGTGTAGTGGCCGCCCTGAAATGAGAGTCAATACTTTTTCTGGACAAAGTAGCTTTAAGCAGGCGGTGAACAGCATGGCATCCAACAGCTTCAATTCTTCCTAAAATCCCCTTATGGGGGATATTGACGGCGCCCGAATGGTACAGGAACGATAGCGACTGCCAGATCCGGCCGCCAGACAGCTGCCTTCTTGCGGTCTTTTCGTCGGAGCTAAGATCGTCGTAGGGGAAAACATCGATGAAGATACCCATGTCGAGGCCAGCTTCGATGGTTTCTTGGGTGTAAAACTTCGTTCCCACGAGGGCTACTTTGGTGAACATCGCGGCATAATGGAGCGTCTCGCCAGGGATGAGGAGGCGATAGGTGCTAGCTGGCAGCTCTTCCTTGGCAACGGTGAGGAACCGGTCATAATCGGGGCGGAGCATCCCAATGTCGATGTCATCATCCCAGGGGATGAAGCCGTTGTGCCGTACGGCTCCTAAGGCGGTTCCACTATCGAGAAAATAGGTTATGTCATGACGTGTGCACAAATCGTCAACATCCTTGAGAATTGACAGCTGGATTTCGTGCAGCTTTCTTAAGGTTTCTGGCTGATACTCCATGATGTTCCTTGGTCAGATGTTTCGATGCTGTCTATAATAGCTCGCAAATGAAAGGCTGCGAAAAGAACAATGGAAAGCACAAGCAAAGTATACGCTATTTTCTCGGCGCTGTTTGCTCCCAGCATGGGCGGTGTAGAGAACTACACGGCCCATCTTGCGGAGCGTCTAGCGGTGGCGGGCAACCGAGCGATAGTTGTCACGTCTCGACTCGATGGGAGGCCCGCGTGGGAGCATCTCCCGAGCGGCGTGGAAGTGGTGCGCCTACCGGCACGCGTTCTTCTCGACGGTCGTCTTCCGCTGCCTCGCTGGAATGACGAGTATCGAGATCTTCTTGCTCGGTTGGCTGCCATCCCCTTTGATGGGGTAATAGTTAACACGCGCTTTTACGGACTCAGTCTTGCCGGCATGCGGTTCGCGCGCGAGAAGGGAATTGCCCCCGTGCTCATTGAGCATGGTTCGGCTCATCTCGTCTTCGGGAATGCCTTGTTCGATTGGATTGTGAGAGGCTACGAGCATGGCATCACGCAGATCTTGAAGCGCTATCGTCCCCAGTGCTATGGCGTATCGGCTAAAAGCGAGGAATGGCTCGAGCATTTCGGTCTTTCGTCGATGGGCCTCCTAAATAACGCCATTGATGCGGCGGAATTCCGCGAAGCTTCTTCTGGACGCGACTTTCGAGGCGAACTCGGCTTGACGGATGATGATGTCGTCATCGCGTTCGTTGGTCGACTCCTTCCCGAAAAGGGCATCGAGGCGTTTCTCGATGCCGCCGAGGAGCTTCGTGGCGATTCCGTGGCGTTCGTCGTGGCTGGTTCTGGGCCGCTTGAGAGTGAGATAATTCGTCGAAGTTTGGTGAACGTGCGTTTTGTTGGCAAGCTTGCACGCTCTGATGTCTCCGCACTCCTGCAGGCGTCAGACGCACTCTGCCTGCCTTCGCGGTCCGAGGGGTTCGCCACGGCGCTTCTTGAATCAGCAGCTTGTGGAACTCTGGCTCTGTCGACCGATGTGGGAGGCTGTGCCGAACTGCTTGGCGAGGATGCACCACTCCTGCTTCTTCAAGAGCCATCTGGCTCAGAAGTAGCGCGTGGCGTGAGATGGGTTGTGACTCATCGCGGTGAGGCCCACGCAATGGGAGAGCGCATGCGGGAAAGGGCTGAGCGATCTTTCACTTGGGATGCGACAGCTGACTTGGCGGCGGCTGCCTGCGCGAGGGCGCAAGCGTCGGCGACGATCAAGTAATAAATGAGTTCGTCGCTTGGTGCGATTGGAAGGAGAAACGAGTGACCATCCGCGTTCTTCATGTGGTGGGGGCTATGAATAGAGCTGGCGCCGAGACCATGATCATGAATCTCTACCGATCCATCGATCGTGACCGCATCCAGTTCGACTTTCTTGTCCATGAAGAGCGTGAGTGCGATTACGACGAGGAGATCCTCGACCTCGGGGGCACCATTAGTCGCATCCCTCGGTTTACGGGGATCAACTTCTTGGCCTATGCAAAAGCGAGTAGGGAGGCTATAGGAGCCTGTGGTGATCCTATTGTTCACGGGCATATAGGCAGTTCGGCAGCCATCTATCTCTCCCAGGCAAAGAAAATGGGGAAAACAACGATAGCCCATAGCCATGCTCAGAACTACCCGCTTTCGCTAGAAGAGATTGCCTTCAGAGCGCTTTCCTTCCCTACTCGTTACATTGCTGACGAGTTCGTCGCGTGCTCTCAAGGGGCGGGTGCCGATCGGTTTGGCACTCGGGTGGTGGCGAGCGATCGCTTTCGTGTTCTTGCGAATGGGATCCCCGTGGAATCATACCGATGCACGAACGAGGAACATGCTGCTGCCAAAAAGGCGTTGGGGATTGACGGGGGGCTTGTTGTCGGCCATGTGGGGCGTTTGACCGCAGTGAAAAACCACGACTTCCTTTTGCGAGTGTTCAAGGAGATAGCGCTAGAGGATCCCTCTGCCCATTTGTTGCTCTACGGAAGGGGGGGACAGGAGGTCAAGTTACGCGAACTCGCGACGTCGCTTGGCATTGATAGGCAAGTGCGATTCTGCGGGCTGACCGATGACGTGCCCAAGGCGCTTAAGGCGTTGGACGTTATGGTGTTCCCCTCGTTCAGGGAGGGGCTTGCCATGGCGGTGGTGGAAGCCCAGGCAGCTGGCGTCCCCTGCGTTATCTCAGAGGGAGTGCCTCCTGAAGCGGTTTTGAGTGATCGGATTATCCGGCTTCCGCTTTCCGAGGATCTTGAAGCGTGGGCGAAAACTGCTGTCGTTTTGGCTCGGGGCGTGGCGGGGAGGGAAGAGGGGGCGGACCTTGTGAAGGCTTCTGGGTTCGATGTAGCCACCTCGGCAATATGGTTGGATCTGGCCAGCCGGGTTGTATCCCAGGGAGGGTCTGTCGCAAAATAGTTTGTATCCATTCTCGCCCGCTGCGATTTGCTATATACTAACCCCTGAGGTTCTGATTCATCCTGACGAGGGGCGTTTTTGAAGGTACTAGCCATTATCCCCGCATATAACGAAGAAGACAACATCATCTCCACTGTCGATGATGTATCGAAGTGTGCGCCTGGAGTTGATTACGTCGTCGTTAACGATGGATCTACGGACCGCACGGCTGATGTGTGCCGCGAGCGCGGCTTCAGCATGATATCGCTGCCCGTGAACCTTGGTCTTGCTGGAGGGTTCCAGGCGGGGATGAAGTACGCCTTCGAGCACGATTACGATTATGCAGTTCAATTCGATGCCGACGGTCAGCACTCAGCCGCCTATATCCTATCCATGGTGGAATACGCTGAAGCGAATCAGACGGACATCGTCATAGGATCGCGATTCTTTGCTCAGAAGAAGCCGCTTTCCGCTCGAATGGCTGGGTCGGCTCTTATTTCCGCCATTATCCGGCTAACCACCGGGAAAAGCATTCAGGATCCCACGTCGGGTATGCGTCTGTTTAATCGCGATATGATTCGTCGTTTTGCGTTTGGCTACGATTACAGTCCCGAGCCTGATACCATTGCGCTCGTCATGAGGAGCGGAGC
>OLOZ01000412.1_pt1 | contig 40968 bp, 44 predicted proteins | sample 1673021 | NCBI WGS metagenome assembly OLOZ01 (sample SAMEA3136747, study PRJEB25190) | human gut metagenome | biome: human gut; feature: human-associated habitat; material: faeces | place: Austria | collected 2013 | reverse complement strand
GTAAGAAATGTAGATGGGCAGCCTCATATCTGCCTTGACTCTTCCATATCTGCTCCCGGCTCATCTGTTGATGAAATGCTTCGTTCATGGATGGAACAGGCTGACAAATTGGAAAACGGTGAAATCAGCAAGGAAGAATATGATGAATGGAGATATAAGTACCCGGAACTGGATACTTACCAGAAACGTGCCAAGGTACCATCTCAGGAGCTGAGTGATTACCTCGTAAAAGAATTGACTAAAAAAGAAAAATAAAAGAAGAGAATAGAAAAACCTTACCGATATTCAGTTTTTTACTTCTGAAAATCAGTAAGGTTTCTTTATATACGTTATGAAATAAAATTTTTATCTCTTGAATAATCACAAAATGTTGCCATTTTGTTGCCAATCACTAAACAAATTTGTTTGTAACCCGCGTGAATACTGGTTTCTCGTGATTGTGTGGATTATTCAAACTCAATCGTTCCAGGTGGTTTACTCGTCAGATCGTAGAATACACGATTGACCCCTTTCACCTCATTTATAATTCTGCTCATCACCGTCTGCAATACTGCGAACGGAATCTCTGCGGATTCCGCGGTCATGAAATCAACGGTGTTGACCGCACGAAGCGCTACTGCGTAGTCATAGGTTCTTTCATCGCCCATGACACCGACGGAACGCATATTGGTAAGTGCCGCAAAGTACTGGTTCGGCATCCAGGAGGGTTCCTCGCCGTTTGCTTTTTTATAATCGGCAACCGCCTTGTCTACTTCCTCGCGGTAAATTGCGTCGGCATCTTGTACAATACGAACCTTTTCCGCTGTCACTTCGCCGATGATGCGGATTCCAAGTCCCGGTCCCGGGAACGGCTGACGGAAAACAAGTTTTTCCGGGATGCCAAGTTCAAGACCGGCTTTTCTTACTTCATCTTTGAAAAGATTTCGAAGCGGTTCAATGATTTCCTTGAAATCAACGAAATCAGGAAGACCGCCTACATTGTGGTGGGATTTGATGACTGCGGATTCACCGCCAAGTCCGGATTCCACCACATCCGGGTAGATCGTTCCCTGTGCGAGGAAATCCACTGCTCCAATTTTTTTTGCTTCCTCTTCGAAAACGCGGATAAATTCTTCCCCGATGATCTTACGTTTTTTCTCCGGTTCTGTGACACCGGCAAGTTTTCCGTAATAGCGCTCCTGCGCATTGACACGAATGAAGTTTAAGTCGAACTGGCCATTTGGCCCGAATACGCTCTCTACCTCGTCGCCTTCGTCCTTTCTTAAGAGACCATGGTCTACAAAGACACAGGTCAGCTGTTTTCCGATCGCGCGTGACAGGATTCCTGCCGCAACGGACGAATCCACTCCGCCGGATAACGCAAGAAGAACCTTTCCATCGCCGACTTTCTCACGAATGGACTGAATGGTCTCTTCTACGAAAGAATCCATTCTCCATGTTCCCGCACAGCCGCAGACGTTACGCACAAAGTTATAGATCATCTGTGTGCCGTTTACGGTATGAAGGACTTCCGGATGAAACTGGATCGCATAGAGTTTCTTTTCTACATTCTGTGCTGCCGCGATCGGGCAGTCCGCAGTATGGGCAACCACCTCAAATCCCGGTGCCGCCGTCTCGATACGGTCAAAGTGGCTCATCCAGCAGATCGATGTTTCCGGCATTCCCTGAAACAGAACCGCATTCGGTGCATAGTGGATTTCTGTCTTTCCGTATTCTCCAACCTCCGGTGTAATGACTTTTCCGCCGAGTTTGTGCATCATAAGCTGCGCACCATAGCAAAGTCCAAGTACCGGAATCCCAAGCTCAAAAAGTTCTTTCTGATAAGAAGGAGAGTCCTCTTCGTAACAGCTGTTTGGCCCTCCTGTCAGAATGATACCCTTTGGATTCATAGCTTTGATCTTCTCAATGTCTGTTTTATAAGAATAAATCTCGCAATAAACATTGCATTCTCTGACTCTGCGGGCAACCAGCTGGTTGTATTGTCCACCGAAATCAAGTACAATGACTAATTCTTTGTCCACGACTTTTTCCTCCTGGTATTTTCAATCTATCTTCCTATTATAAGGGAGCAGTTTCAAGTTTACAAGTAGAAGTTGTATCTTTTATATGTGCTGATGCAGATATTTTTCTTTGGTTGCCATTCCGCCGCGGATATGGCGCTCGGATTTGTTGACATCTAAGACTTTTCTCGCCTCTGCGGCAAGTGTCGGGTTGATCTGTACAATGCGCTCCGTGACGTCCTTATGTACCGTACTCTTGCTGATGCCGAATTTCTTCGCGGTCTGACGCACGGTCGCGTTGTTTTCAATGATATAATTCGCGATATTTATAACCCTCTCCTCAATATAGCTTTTCACAAAAAATCCCCTGCGATACTAATTGTTACATTGTATGCCGGGGATTCTTTTATATGTCTGTCTAATTTTTTGGTCTGCCGTGCGATCTTTCTGTCACCATAAGATCCTTACCTAATTATATTACTTATATTACAGATATCCGTACAGACCTGCTCCTTTTGTTCTGCTTCCGGTGTCTGTTCCGAAAAAAAAGCAGATTGAAGATAAGGAGTAAAACCTCTGCGAGCAGGATCCCAATTCCTTTTCCGGTATGATACCGCTCCACAGTTCCGTAGCTTTCTTTTCCGGGTTTCTCATATACATAATAGGAAAACATGCGTTATACGCTCCTGGCGTCATTTTACTGATTCTCCCCTGAATCTTTTTCTTTAAACTCATAATCATTTTCATGCCGGTCGCCTTTTTCTTTTCGTATCCGTTGTCTGTTTTCTGCTGTTTTAGAAATTCTTTCCGTCCCAGCCCCAGTCATTGATGCCCTGGTAAGTAATGTACACGGCATTTCCCGGGATTCCGAGCCGCTCTTTAAAGATACGGCAGATCTCCGCTGTCATTGCGTTATACTCTCTTGCGGAAGCGCTTCCGAACAGCTTTACCGAAACAAATGCTCCCTTGTCCAGCTTTTTTCCTCCCATGTAAAGATCGTAATTATCCTCAAATCCCAACATCAAAAAACCTTCCGGTTTATTTACGATCGAGATCGCGCGTCCCAGATCTGCTTTCAAGTTTTCGCGTTCCTCCCTGCTCACCGGGATAGAAATTTTTGAATCAATAAACGGCATATCCGCCACCTCCTGTTTTTATTTGATGACCGGCTGGAAATCCTCGGTATCTCCGCAGAAAAATCCGCCGATCTTTCCTGTGATCGTCTGCATGATATGTTTTGCGTGTGTATAATGTTCCGCGTCGATCGTCACAAAGAACATGGTCTTTACGCCCTGTTCTGTAAGCCAGTTTTTACTGTATTCGTCGCGAAATTCCGCCCTGGTCCACTCGAAATCCATCGAGCGTTCTTCCGGGATCACCACCTCAAGGACTCCCGCCGCTTCCCAGATCTCAAGTTCCAGGTCTGCTTCCTCCTGCAGCGCATCCGCGATATCACGCACCGTGATCTCTTTTTGCTGCATGTAAAACCATTCTTTTGGAGCATCCGCCGCCCCATGGTTCTTTTCACGGATCTTTTTTAATTTTGACTTGTTTTTCATTCCATTTCCTCCAGTATCTGCCGCAGGGAATCCTCCACACGTCTGCAGGCCGTCGCACGCACATCCCGCATGGTCGGATTACACGTCTCCATCAGATAGGGATGTCCGACAAATTCCAACATCGTCCGGTCATTTTCATTATCTCCGAACGCAGCCATCTCCTCCGGCAGGATATCAAGTTTTTCTCCGATCTCTTTTAAGGCAGAACCTTTGCTTGTGCCAAGCGGCGCGAAATCCACCCAGCGGTTTCCGGATGTCACGATCAGACAGCTGTCACCAAACGCCCGCTTAAAATCCGCCGTTGCCCCGTCACGCTTGTCTTCCGGCGTAAAATAGGAAACCTTCATGATCGGTTCCTCGATCCGCTCCGGTTTATCTATGACCGTGATATTATTTCCAATATCGTCACGCAGATAGGTCACGAAAGACGGATCTTTCGGGATCACATAACTCGTGCGCTCCCCCGATATCAGCACTTCGCAGTCCGGGTGTTCCAGTACGGTGTTGCTGATACGCATTGCCAGTCCATCCTCAAACTGCCGCTTCATCAATACCTGGTCCAGATGCATGACCAGCGCCCCATTTTCACACAGATACATGATCTTGTCCTTGACCGGCGCAAACAACCGCTGCAGGCTCGGATACTGTCTTCCGCTTGCCGGCATAAAAGAAACACCCCTTTTTGTCAGTTCCTCGATCAGTGGAAAGAGTTCCGGGCGGCATCTGGTCGCTCCGTCCAGAAGCAGTGTGCCATCCAGATCACACGCTATCAGTTTTATTTTTGTTTTCATCTTCTGCTATCCTCTATATGCATTTTCTGTTTTATATTTGATTTGTTTTCATACATGCTGACATCGGAGCGGTTTCTTGTCCCTTCAAAACTTTCGTCCCGCTCCGGATCAAACTGCGCGTAACCGCACGCGATATGGATCGGATAATGCTCCGGATCGCTGTTATATTTTTCCTCTTCCGTGCGCATTCCCTCGATGCAGAAAAGGATCGGACATCTTGCGGCATGCTCCACGATACAGCAGAATTCGTCTCCGCCGATGCGGTAGACCTTTCCATAAGGATCAAAGATCTTTTCTATGATCCGCGCGGCATTTCTAAGGTAAGTGTCTCCCTCCACATGACCGTGTCCGTCGTTGCATTCCTTCAGATTATTCAGATCAAAGGAGACAAACATCTTTCCTCTGGCGCTTTTCATCTGCGACATGTCCTCCATATAGGCATTCCGGTTGTAAAGCCCCGTCAGGACATCATGGATCGCCAGTTCCTCATACACCTTTGCCTTCCGTCCCTTTTCGATCGTATCCACCGCATAGAATGCCGCCTCGTAACCGAGCATCAGCACAAACGCCAGGAATACAAAGCGTCCGAACAGATCCGCGTCACCGATATGGCGGTAATACAGCACGATATCCGTCACTGTTGCCGTCGAAAGCAGGATCATTCCTACGGTACTGATCTTAGCGTGCCGGTCGATCTGATGACGGAACGCCTTATATAACAGACATCCGATCATATAAAACAACGCGATACACAACATCATATGAGTCAGCCAGAGTGTTTCTTTCATATCCGCGATACCAAAAAACTGAAGTCCAAGCACAAACACCATCTCACAGGTATTGATCGCAAACAGCACCTTCCAGAGCTTCCGGTCCCCGATATTCAAAAACTCCCGCACAAATAAAACAAACGGAATCCCCATCAACATCAAAAGGATATACGCCATAAACGATGCCGCGATCCGGTCCCGCACGATCAGCATCATCGCGTCCGTCTCATTTGCCGACCAGACACCAAATATCGCCGAAAACATGCCCAGATGCAGCAGGCTGTTCCCGATCTCCGCCTTCCTGTGTACAATGCACCAGTAAACGATCATTCCAAATCCCAGTATGACGATCAGCGCGCTGACAAAAAACGTGATGACCGACTGCGCGAAGATCTTATAAAAAGCCTCCTGCTCTTTTCCGGTATAAAACGTGCAGTCCTGATACCGGACGTTTTGATATACCGGCGTCAGTTTGATCTTTATCTCTTTTGTTCCATATGGGACTGCCACAAAATTCCAGTGTGAGCCGGTCGTGCGTCCCCAGATTCCGCCTGTCCTTGTATTTTCATAGATCGGCTTTCCATCCGCGTAAGCCCACACAAGCTGGTGATTCGTGAAAAATACGATATTTTTCTGCATCACCCCATAATCCTCCGCCGCAAACGAAAAGATCTCGCTTCCGTCCGCCTGTCTGGTGGTCGTGTCGGGGCTTGTTTCATCCATGCTTCCAAACTCCGTGATCTTAAAATTGGCTGCATACGCCAATAAGATCAACGCCAGCCCTGCTGCAATGACCAGGTACGGCATCCATCTTTTTATTCTTCTTATTAACATACTCCTGCTACCTCTGTATCCAAACTTTCCCTATTATCACAATATCTTATATACCGCATTTTTTCAAGGTTTTTCTCTCGCTTTACAGTTGCTTTTTTCCGAGGTTATGGTACAATAGGGGCATACAAACAGGGGAGCCTGCGACAAGCCGGCTGAGAGTAAGCTGTACTGCTTAGACCCTTAACCTGATTTAGATAATGCTAACGTAGGGAAATAATGACTGTAACGGATTCTTTGGATCATCGATCCACAGGATCCAGCTTATAGAAACGGAATACTTGCGTTTTGGTATTCCGTTTTTTTGTTATGGAAATGACCTCTTATCTTTATGGATCAGGCGCGCAAAAGACTATTTTGATAGAAAGAGAGATAAGAAATGAGAAATTACGCAACTCAGATGGAAGCAGCAAGAAAGGGAATCATAACCGAAGAATTAAAATCCGTTGCCGCCAAAGAACAGATGACCACAGACGAACTGCTGCCGCTCGTAGCTTCCGGCAAAGTCGTGATCTGTGCCAACAAAAATCACAAATGCATCGATCCGCAGGGTGTCGGTTCCATGTTAAAAACCAAGATCAATGTAAACCTCGGCGTTTCCAAAGACTGCAAGGACTATGACGTAGAGATGGAAAAAGTCATGGAAGCAGTCAACATGGGCGCGGAAGCGATCATGGATCTGTCCTCCCACGGCGATACGATCCCGTTCCGCCGCAAGCTCACCAGCGAATGTCCGGCTATGATCGGTACGGTTCCGGTCTATGATTCCGTGATCCACTATCAGCGGGATCTTGCCACACTTACCGCAAAGGATTTTATCGATGTGGTACGTCTGCATGCCGAAGACGGTGTGGATTTCGTCACGCTCCACTGCGGCATCACCAGAAAGACCATCGACCAGATCAAAAACCACAAACGCAAAATGAATATCGTTTCCCGTGGCGGTTCTCTGGTATTTGCATGGATGTGCATGACCGGAAATGAAAATCCGTTCTATGAATACTATGACGAGATCTTAGATATCTGCCGCGAGTATGATGTGACCATCTCCCTCGGTGACGCCTGCCGTCCGGGCTGTCTTGCGGATGCTTCCGATGTCTGTCAGATCGAGGAACTTGTCCGTCTCGGAGAGCTGACCAAACGCGCCTGGGCAAAAGATGTTCAGGTCATGGTGGAAGGTCCGGGACATATGCCGCTCGACCAGATCGCGGCCAACATGAAGATCCAGCAGACGATCTGCGGCGGCGCTCCGTTTTATGTATTAGGGCCGCTCGTTACCGATATTGCTCCGGGATATGACCATATCACCGCTGCGATCGGTGGTGCCGTTGCCGCGACCGCAGGCGCTGCTTTCCTCTGCTATGTCACTCCGGCAGAGCATCTTGCGCTTCCGAATGTCGATGATGTAAAACAGGGAATCATCGCTTCCAAGATTGCTGCCCACGCTGCTGATATCGCCAAGGGTGTGCGCGGAGCGAGAGATATCGATGACAAGATGGCTGACGCGAGACGTGTGCTCGACTGGGATGCGCAGTGGGAATGCGCGATCGACCCGGAGACTGCAAAGGCGATCCGTGAAGACCGCAAACCGGAACATGAAGACACCTGCTCCATGTGCGGTAAGTTCTGCGCCGTCCGCAGCATGAACAAAGCGCTGTCCGGCGAATACATCGATATTTTATAAGTACTTACTTCGATAACAGATCCATTCAAAAAAGAGAGAAAACGCTTGATAAAACGATTTCTCTCTTTTTTCTGTTTCTTGCTTAATTGTTATCTCACACTAATTGGTGTATTTCTGCAGCTCTTCCGACACATCAAGCACTCCGCCCAACAGTTTCTTGGTTTCTTCCGCGTGCTCCAGGTTGTTGACACTGAGTTCCGCCGCCTGATGGGAGGATGCGGTCACTTCTTCCGTCGTTGCCGAAAGCTGTGTGATATTGTCAACGATCTGGTTGTTGGACTCGGAGAGCTGGCCTAACATCTCATCGATTTGTCCGATATCCGTCGTAAGTTTGGTCACATTCTCATTCATATCCGTGAAGCTTGCTGAAACTTCCGTGATCAGGTCATCCTGCTCTCCTGCCGCAGCCACTGCCTCACCTACCGAATCCGCTGCCGAATGTGCATCCCCGGAAAGTTCCTCTAAGATCGACGCGATATTTTCGGTCTCCTGACGTGTCTTTTCCGCAAGCTGACGGATCTCATCCGCTACGACCGCAAAGCCTTTTCCGGCTTCTCCGGCTCTCGCGCTTTCGATCGACGCGTTTAACGCAAGGAGATTTGTCTGGCTTGAAATGGAAAAGATCGTATCCGCGATGCCCTTTACCGCTTCTGTCTTCTCCTGAAGCTTCTGCATGGACGCCGCCACGCCTTCGTTGATCTGCGCGATATTTTCCGACTGCGTCTTTAAGTGTTCCATCAGGTTCGCGTTCTTCTCATTGAGCTCGCCGGATTTTTTCGCTGTCTCTACCATCTCCGCAGAGCGCTCCATCGTCTCGCCGATCGCTTCCTGGATGTTCTGTGTCATCACGGTCTGTGCCTGGATATTCTCTGCTGTCGTCTGTGTGCTGTCTGAAATATCCCGGACTGCTCCGTTTACGGTATCCGTGGATTCATTGAGCTGGTTCATGATATCGACTGCCTGCTCTGTTCCCTCTCTGACCTGCTCTGCCACATTTACGATATGATCCATCATATCCTGCTGTTTTTTCTTTTCCTCGCCGAGCTGGCCGATCGTATCACTGTTGAATGTATGCGCAACCGCAACGGTCCAGTAGATCAGAAGCATCATAAAACAGATCACCAGTGTCGCGCAGATCTGATCCACAGTTTCATCTCCGGTGCAGCGATGCAGCACCGAAATCTTTATCACGGTAATGATAATGTTGAGCGCACTTGTAACCACTCCGTAAAATCTGGAATACCGTCTGTCAAAAAACACGATACAGATGATAAACGGAACCGCTCCCATAAAGCGCAGATAATAAGCGTCAAATGCTATGCCCGTAAAAAACGTTATCACCAAAAGCCCGGTACTCAAGACATAGCGTATCCGGCGGTCTGCGCTGTTTGTGCGGTATAACATCAAATTTAAAACGATCATCACAAGCACGACCACTCCGATCATGCAGGTAAATCCAAGCGACCGTATTCCCCGCAGATATGCCACAAACACGATTACTGCAGCAAAAATATAAAACAAAATACTCGTAAGAACATACAACCCATTGGCGCGTGTCATCTGTTCTTTCTCATCTGCATACAGATAGTTCTTTTCCATCTTTTTCCTCTCCTTCTCTTTCGTTCTCTACTCTATTATAGCAATACAGCGTGCAAATTGATATAGAATTTTCTACAAATTCCGACGATATCTCATAAATATTTTTTCTTTTTAAAGATGTAGAGACTGACCGCGACGATCAGCACCGAAACGAATATGACCACCGGATAACCATATTTCCACGCGAGCTCCGGCATATGGACAAAATTCATGCCATACCAGCCCGCGATCAGGGTCAGCGGCAGAAACACCGTCGTCACGATCGTAAGCACTTTCATTACATCATTCTGGCGGATGCCGATCTCGGACTGATATACGTCCTGCACCTGCATCGCGTACTCTCTTAACACCTGTGTTTCTTCCCGGAGTCTGCCCGCGCGGTCCGTAAACACGCCAAAGCACGTTGCCTCTTTCTCTCCGAAAAAATCCATCTCGTTTTCATGGAGCATTTCCCCCATATCCGCCATCTGGCTGTAATAGCGGTGCATTCTTGAGATTTCCTTTTTCATGCGTAACATCTCATGGTTAAATTCCTTATCCTCACGCTCCAAGATCCGTTCCTCCATCCCGGCGATCTTTTTTTCAAGTGCCGACAGATACAAGAGGTCATCATCGATCAGCGAGATCAGAAAGTCATACAAAAAACGCTCCAGCGTGTAGCCCTTGCGCATTCTTGCCTGACGGATCTGCGCGATCTGTGTTCCGACGATCCCCGTGTCATCAATAAATATCATCTTTCTCTGTAAAATATAAAAGGCAAAACCGTAATTGTTCCGGTAATGCCCTTTCTCCGGGATATGGAATGTACCAAACAGATAGTCCGAATAGCTTTCCAGCTTACAGAAATGAATATTGTCTTCCTGCCATCCAAGCAGATAATTCGCCCGGATGTCCGTTGCCTTCTCCCATTCCGCTCCGCTTAGTACCGCAATCCCGTCCTTATGATCTTTCCAGTCATCAAATTCTGTCTCTTCCAGCTGGTCATCCATGATCTTATAATAAATGACTGTCCACCTCCTGTATGTCTCTTCCTTCTTTTATCCTCTATCTTTCCCAAATTTCTCCCAAAATAACGCTCCCTAAGCCTGTTTCTGTGGCGTGAACTGAAGCTCGATCGTGGAAATGCACCCGCGAATGCTGACGTTCGCATGCTCTAACGATGCCGGAACACGGATACGGTTTTCCGTGTCAACACTCATCAGTTTCACCTGATCTTCCCTCCCTGCTTTTGCCCGCAGGACCTTCTCCTCATCCGACAGATACAGACACCGGTCCCCAACCCAGGCTCCATAAATTTTCCTTCCTTTTTTTCGCAGATTAAACTCCCTCGGCATGCTGACTTTTTTCCTGACTACCTGCGCATTTGTCTGTCCAACAGCAAACATGACGATCCCTTCTTTCTTCTCTGCAAATTCCTTTCCGGAATGCCTTATTTCCCTTTTATTTTATCACGTTTTGCCCGATTTTGTAAGAATTTTTTCATTTTTCAGATTTATTATTTACATAAACAGACATTTGTGTTATAGTTAGCAAGTCGGCTGGAAATATGCCGGTAAAACTAATATCATACATATTAGCAGAGTAGAAATCTGTGCGTTAAGTGCCATGTGAACAGGGAGTTGTCACACGGACGAAAAGCAATCGCTTGCGGTACAGGCTTCGCATCCCGCTGCTACATTCAGGTTATCTTGTCTCCTCTATGTAGTTTAGGAAAACTGCTAAAAGGAGGCTATTTTTATGAAAAAGATCAAACAACTCTTCTCGGATTCTCTTCACGAATTCACCGTAACCAAAAACCTTGTACTCTGTGGTCTTATGGCTGCGATCGCGATCGTACTCAGCATGGTTGCAAGCATTTCCATCGGACCTTACGTTAAGATCGGCTTCTCCGGAATTCCGAACCGCATCGTGGAATTTCTCTTCGGGCCGGTTGTCGGCTGCATTTTCGGCGGAGCGCTGGATCTCTTAAAATTCATGATCAAACCGGACGGCCCGTTCTTTTTCGGTTTCACCTTTAACGTAATGCTCGCCGGACTGATCTACGGCTGCCTGTTATATCACAAGCCGCTTTCGATCAAGCGTATCGTAATTGCGGAATTTCTGGTAAAACTGATCGTAAACTGCGGTTTAAATACGCTCTGGATCTCCACGCTCTACGGAAAAGCATTTTTCGTACTGCTTCCGATGCGCCTGTTAAAGAATGTGATCATGCTGCCGATCGACAGTGCCATCGTATTTTTCGCACTGTCCCTCACAAAGCAGACCGTTGGAAAACTCGGTTTTTCCCTGATCTCAGCGAAGAAACTTTCCGCGGAGGAATCTTAATTCCTGACCGGTAACAACGATTTATTTACTTAAAAGACAAGAAAACAAAAAAAGAACCGCTCCGGTTCTTTTTTTGTCTGTTAATACCTGGCACTTTTTAAAAGCTGCTTCGTATATTCTTCTTTTGGATCTTTATAGATTTCTTCGACCGGTCCCTGTTCTATGATCTCTCCCTCTTTTAAGATCAGCACGCGGTCACAGAGCTGGTAAACCACACGCAGATCGTGCGAGATAAACAGGATCGCCGTCTTTAATTCTTCATGCAGTTCTTTTAAGAGCGCAAGGATCTGCGCCTGTATCGTCACATCCAATGCGGAAACCGCCTCATCCGCGATAAAGAACTTCGGATTCAGGATAAGCGCGAGCGCAATGCAGACACGCTGTCTTTGTCCACCGGAGAGTTCTCCCGGATACCGCGAGAGGTATTCCTCGCCAAGTCCAACCCGTTTTAAGATCTCTCCCGCCTTTTTCTGTCTTGTTTTTCTGTCGTCCCGCGTGAAGTTTCTAAGCGGCTCCTCTAAAATCCATCCGATCGTTTTGGACGGATTTAGGGATCCGAACGGATCCTGAAACACCATCTGCGGATGCTTCTCCGCATGCGTGATGGTTCCATCATAGTTTTTGTTTATTCCAAGGAGCGTCCGGGCGATCGTCGATTTTCCGGAGCCGGATTCTCCCACCAGTCCTACGATCTCTCCTTCACTGATCGAAAAACTCACATCGCGCAAAACCTGCATCGTCTCTTTTTTCCCGAACAGTCCGCGCTTTCGTTTGTCGAAGAAAACATTTAATCCCAAAACAGATAACACCGTCTTCTCCGGCATTTTTTCCGCTTTCTCTTTCTCACGTTCAAATCCCGGGATCGCGGAGACCAGCTTTTTCGTATACACTTCCTTCGGCGCGTAAAAGACATCATCCGCACTGCCCGCTTCCACTATTTTTCCATCCTTCATGACAACCACCTGCCCGCAGAGCCTGTGTACCAGATGAAGATCATGCGAAATAAACAGGATCGCCGTATGCTCTTTTTCGTTGATCCGCTGCAGCAGCTCCAGGATCTGTGCCTGTATCGTCACATCGAGCGCTGTCGTCGGTTCATCCGCGATCAGCAGTTTTGGTTTGTGTATCATTGCCGCTGCGATCATCACACGCTGTCTCTGCCCGCCGGAAAGTTCATGGGGATATGCCGCATAGATCCGCTCCGTATCCGCGAGTCCCACATCACGCAGTGCTTCCATGGCACGCGCCCTGCGTTCCTCTTTGGACAGATCTGTATGGATGCGAAGGCTCTCCTCCACCTGCCAGCCGATGGTGCGCACCGGATCTAGGGAGGTCATCGGTTCCTGAAAGATCATTCCGATGTCCGTTCCTCTCAGTTTACATAACTCGTTTTCCTCCAACGAAAGGAAATCGCTATGCCCCGCAAACGCGATCTCTCCATCCGCGATCACATTTTTCCGCTTTTTCAAAAGTCCTGCAATGGCAAGCGCGCTTAAGGATTTCCCGGAGCCGGATTCTCCCACCAGACCCACGCATTCTCCAAATCCTATGGTAAGATTAAAGTCCGTCACTACTTTTTGCTGTGTCTTCTTATCCTCAAATCCAATATTCAGATTTTTTACGCTCAGCAAACATTCTTTCTTTTCCATCGTTTCCTCTCATGCATTTCCACTGACATTCCATCGCTCATAAGCGAAAATCCGAGTATCATCAAAATCAGCACCAGTCCGGGCCAGATACAGCTCCCCGGTGAGACAAAAATATAAGACTGTGCCTCTGAGAGCATCCGTCCGAGACTTGCATAGGGCGGCTGTACGCCGATCCCCAGATAGCTCAGGCTTGCCTCCGCGAGCACCGCGTTGTTAAACCCGATCATAAGTGAGGACAGCAGTACCTGACGGATATTCGGAAGGATATGTACAAACATGATCCGAAGATCACCGGCTCCGGAGAGTCTTGCAAGTTTCACATATTCCATCTCCCTGCATCGTATGAACTCACTGCGCACAATTCTTGCGAAACTCGGGACAAACGCGATCCCAAGCGCGAGCACGGTCTGATAATTTCCAGGGCCGAGCACCGCGATCACCACCAGCGAAAGCAGGATGCTCGGAAATGCGAACATGACATCCATGATCCGCATCAGCACCTCATCCAAAACCGATCCGAAATAGCCGGTAAAGGCTCCGATCAAAACACCGATACTGCCGCCGAGAAGCACTGTCCCTGCCGCCGCAAACAGTGTGATCTTACTGCCGGACATCACGCGGCTTAGAATATCCCGTCCGAGCTGGTCGCAGCCAAACGGATGCGCCAGGCTGCTGCCCGCAAGCTTCGCCGACGCATCTACCGCCTCCGGCGGATAGGGTGTCCAGATGATCCCCACCAGAACAAAGAGAAGCATCGCTGCCGTGATGACACAGCCGATCTTAAAATTGTAATTTTTCCTTTTTTTTGATGTATTATCCATCGTTTATTCCACCGTAATCCTCGGATCGATCTTCCGGTAAATCAGATCCACACACAGATTTGTCACTATCACCACAAGCGCCATTATCATGATGATCGCTTCCACCACCGGATAATCCCGGTTGGAGATGGAAGTCATCAGTATTCTTCCAAGCCCCGGAATGTTAAACACCTTCTCCACAACAATACTTCCCGTAAAGATGTCGGCAAGCGCCATTCCAAAGAAGGTCAGAACCGGAAGGAACGCGTTTTTTAACACATGCCCGTATAGCACGCCCGAAATATCGTTTCCGCGGCTGTACGCCGTTCTCACATAATCGTGTTTCATCTCCGCGAGCAGTGAGCTTCTCAGCATTTTCACCGCCATGGCTGTCTTCGGAAGCGCGATCGCGACCGCCGGGAAAAACAGATACGCAAAGAATTTCCCCGCGTTCACGTCATAAGAGACAAAATCTCCCGGAACAAACAGTTTTAACACTACTCCGAGAACCAGCGTGAGCAGGATTCCCGAAAAGAACGACGGAACCGCCATGATGACCTGATTGAGCCCCGAAAAGACACTGTCCGCGATCCCGCCCTCGTGCTTTGCCATAAAAACAGCAAGCGGAACGGATATCACGATCATCAGAAAAAACGCCATAACCGTCAGTGTGACCGTGATCGGCAGTTTATCTAAGATCATTTCCCGCACCGGCATGCTGTAACTGTACGAAGTACCGAAATCTCCGGTGAAAAACGCAAACAGCCACGTCACATACCGCTCCATCAGCGGGCGGTCCAGTCCCATCTGTGCCCGCAGCGCAGCAAGCTGTTCCGGGGTCGCGTCCGTCCCTAATTTTGCCCTTGCCGGATCTCCCGGTATCAGTTCAAACGCAAGAAAGAGCAGAAATGACACGATCACCAGCGTAAGCAGCGTGGTAATGATTTTTTTTACGATCTGTTTCATGTTCTGCTCTCCTCCACTTTCTCTTTTTTGTTTTTACTTACTGGTCATCTGCCAGCTTGATCTGTGCAATATCCTGGATATAAAGCGGATAGCATTTATATCCGGTAAATTTTTTGTTCAGTGCCACCATATCCGGCAGATCCTGAATGTATACACTCGCCGCCGTATCTGCGAGGATCTCCTCACATTGCTTGTAAGCGGCTGTCTGTGCATCCTCATCCGCGGTACTTCGCGCCGCCGCATATGCCGCGTCATAATCCGGGTTGGAATAATTGATAAAGTTGTTCTTCGCATCGGCGTTGAACCTGGATAACATCGCGGATGCCGCAAAGTAGGACGCATCCACGCCAACTAAGGTCGCCTCAAAATTCCGATTGCCATAGGTATCATCCAGCCAGGTATTCCATTCCACCTGATTGATCTCTGCCGTAACTCCGATCTTCTTTAACTGTTCCGCAATGATCTGTGCCGTATCCACATGCTGCGGATAATTGGCAGGAACCGTGATCGTAAAGCTGAATCCGTCGCCATAGCCTGCTTCTGCCAGCAATTCTTTCGCTTTGTCCACATCATAGCTGTATTTGTCTGCCAGTTCCGGCTCAAAGTATTTCCGGAAGTTCGGGAACATGCTGCTGCCGACTTTTACGCCCTTGCCATCGGAAACCATATCGATGATCTCATCGCGGTCGATGCCGTAGCACAGCGCCTGTCTCACCTGTTCATTCTGGAACGGTTCAAAACTGTTGTTTAAGTAAAGTCCCTGTACCAGGTTCATGGTTCCTTCCACTACATTGTAGTCGTCTCCCAGCTGCTTTGCCTGTGTCGTGGTCAGATGTGCCATCATGTCGATGGAACCGCTGTTTAAGCTGGTGACAACAGAATCCGTATCGGCACATACTTTAAATGTGACCTCATCGATATCCGGCTTGCCGCCCCAGTAATCCGCAAAGCTCTCCAGTTTGATGTTTTCCTGTACGGAACGGGAAACATATTTGTATGGTCCGGTTCCGATCGGATCCGCATCCGGATCTGCGTTATCCGCAGGGACGATCGCCGCTTTTACGCCAGCCACATAGGACAGGAAATCGGCATCCGCCTCAGCCAGTGTGATCACCACTGTTTTATCATCCGGTGTCTCAATGGATGTGATATTAGAAAACGCCGGTATCAGAGCGGAGCCGCTGCTGCTATCAGCGCAGGTTTCAAGGGAAGATTTTACGTCCGCTGCCGTAACAGGATTTCCGTTATGGAATTTCACTCCGTCTCTTAAAGTGAATGTGTACACAAGCCCGTCATCGGATACCTCGTATCCGCTTGCCACAGCAGGAACTAAATTTCCATCACTGTCCGGTTTATACAAACCTTCAAACACATTAAACAGAATTTCTCTTGTTCCTGCCGCTTCCGCTTTGTGAGGGTCAAGACTGTCTTCCAAATCCTGTGCAATGCCTACAGTGATCTGTGAGGAATTTTTTCCACCTGTTTCGTCACCTGCGTTTCCGCATCCGCTCAGTGCAATAGTCAGTGTTGTGAACACGAGTAACAAAGCCTTTACTCTTTTACTTCTTTGTTTCATGTTTTTGATTCCTTTCTCTTTATGAAGTTTTCGTTGGCTGTCGGCCTTGACGGCAGTCGCTCGCCATGCCAGTGCCAGGGTTTATTGTAGTGCATTGCGCTTTAAAATGCAATAGAAAAAAAGAACCGCAGCCTGTATTTCAGACTGCGGTCCTTCTCTGTGATGATACTTTTTTATTTTTTATGCTTCTTCCTTCTTTGCTGTAAACAGCTTGGACAGGCAGTGGTAAGCAACCAGTGCGCCAAGGATCATCAGTAAGATCGCAACGATAAGCTGCAGTCCGTCTACCAGGAATGTTGCTGTTCCGGCAGAAACGTTTCTTACTAATGCGATGGTCTTCTGAACCAGTGCGGTAAAGGTAACCGCAAGCATGACGAACATCGGAATGTAAAGTGTCCATCCGGTACGTCCGGTCGTCTTTAAGAATACGGCAAGCGCGATCAGTACCATTGCTGCGAGCAGCTGGTTCGCGGAACCGAATAACGGCCAGATGTTGTTGTATCCGCCAAGTGTTAAAAGCCATCCAAAGAATAATGTGATGATGGTTGCGAAATATTTGTTGGTAAGCACTTTATGTAAACCATCCATCTTTTCCGGATCTGTGGTATCTACATAGAACAGTTCCTGGAAAGACATACGTCCGATACGCGCTACGGAATCCAGTGATGTAAGAGCAAGCGCGGATACACACATGGTCATGAATACGGTCGCCACTTCATTCGGGACACCGAAACGTTCCAGGAATCCTGCAACACCGGAAGAAAAGATCGAGAACGGAGTTCCGTCCGGCTTTGTTCCGTTTACTGCAACTGCGCCTACAACAACAAGTGCAACGATACCAAGTAATGATTCTACAACCATTGCGCCGTAACCTACCATCGGCATATCTTTTTCATTGCTGACAGTCTTGGATGAAGTTCCGGAAGATACCAGACTGTGGAATCCGGATACCGCACCACATGCGATCGTTACGAACAGGGTCGGGAACATATAAGAAGTGCTTCCGTCTGCTCCGGTCAGTGCGAATCCGTTGAATGCGTTCAGCTGCATCGCCGGATGCGCAACAACGATACCGACAACCGCGCCAATGATCATACCAAGTAACATATAAGTTGTCATGTAATCTCTCGGCTGCATCAGTAACCACATCGGCAGTACAGATGCAAGGAACAGATATACCATGATGATGCCGATCCAGGCAGATTTTGTTGCGTAGATCGGAAGATGCATACCAATGGCAAACATGATAACGATGAGCGCTACCGCGATCACACCCTTTAATCCCTCATTGATCTTACCTGTTTTTTTCAGTACCAGACCAAGGATGATCGCGAATACGATAAATAACATGGATACAGAAGCTGCTGCTCCGTTTGCAAATACCGGTGATGTCACTGCTGCTCCGGTCGCTGCGTCTACCGGGAACGCGTTAAAGGTACCTGCGACCATATCTGTAAATGCTGCGATAACAAGCAGGGTAAATAACCAGCAGAAAAGCATAAAGAGTTTTCTTCCTGTTTTTCCGATATACTTTTCGATCAGCATACCCATGGATTTTCCTTCGTTCTTAACGGATGCGTATAATGCTCCGAAATCCTGAACCGCACCGAAGAAGAGACCTCCGATGATCAGCCATAACAGAACCGGAACCCAGCCGAATACCGATGCCAGGATCGGTCCTGTGACAGGGCCAGCTCCCGCGATGGATGAAAACTGATGGGAGAATACTGTAAATTTGGAAGATGGCACAAAATCTTCTCCATCCTCATACTGGTAAGCAGGTGTCTTTGCGTTTGCATCGATTCCCCACTTTTTGGCGAGCCAGCGTCCGTAAAGCAGATAGCCGGCACCCAATGCAACAATTCCAATTAAGATAATTACTAAACCGTTCATTTTCTCACCTTTCCTCGTGAATAAATTTCCAAAACAGGACGTCTGCCTTAAACCCAGCTTTTGGCAGGTATAACTAAAATTCATATTAGTCATGTCTGCCATAACATCTCTGTTTTGTCTATATACTTTATCACTCTGTCGGAAAAATGTCAACTGTCCGATCTTATAAATTATCCGGGCGTGTTACCTCATAGTCGCTCCAGCTGCTTTCCGCCGGGGCTCCGGACATATCTGCCGTATCGGAATAGGAATCTGCCGTGATCGTATATGCACTCGTTCCTTCTATATATAGTACCGTCCGTACCTTTTACCGTCACCGTATTTCCATCCGCGTCCCGGATCGTTCCCTCACAGGAAAGGCTGCTTACTGTGCTGTCGCCTGTTACGATCCAGGTGCTGTCTTTGTCGATATACAGGTTGCAGTATCCGTCCCCGCCATTTCCGGCATAGGTTTCATCATCCACAACCGCTCCGGTGAGGGTGCTGCCTGTCATATAGAGATCCAGCTGGCTGATGCTGTCCCAGATGATATCGCCCTGCATTTCCTGATCGTTCACGCCAAAGAGGCAGTCCGCACCGTTTGCTCCGGTCTGTCCCCAGCCTCTTTTGTTGTTATTTCCGGTGCAGCGCAGGAAGAATGCATTGTCATCCGCGTAGTTAATGTCCACATTGGAAAGTACAAAAGTGGATTCTATATTGGTCGTATAGAACATTCCGCCATTTTTTGCAGTCAGTGTTCCGCCGCCATCTCAAAGGTACTGTTTCCGGCCTCGGAATCCCCGGACATGCTCTGGTACAAGATCACATTCCAGGTGCAGTCATTCTGTTCGTCATCGCTCATGTTTCCGGTCAGATCCGTGTCAAACAGGCGCAGCGAATTTAAGCCCTCGATGCAGACCGCCTCTGAACCGTTATGGTATCATCTCCGACTGCCGTTACTTCCCCGACCAACATTTCACTCTGTGCTTCTGATCCGGAAGCTGCCGCCTCTGTGGACGATACCGCCGTTGTCATTGTACTCGTGGTTCCACAGCCTCCAAGCACTGACATACCTACAAAGACTCCTGTTAAGATTGCAATATATTTTCGTTTCATAGCCATCATCCTTTCTGTTTTTTTCTGATTTCTTATTTCAGTTTATATTGTAATCAAAGAGCCTTAGCTGAACCTTAGCTTTCTATTTTATTTTTTTGAACACATGTCACCGCAATCCGGAAAAGCGCTACGCCGACCACGAACAGTACCACGATCATTGCCACACCCTTGTTGATATCCCCTGTCAGCTGGGAAACCACACTGACGATCGCCGTGCCGATAAAGGAGGCTCCTTTTCCGCAGATATCAAGCAGTCCAAAATATTCTCCCGACTGCTCCGCCGGAATGATCTTCGCGTAATAGGAGCGGGACAATGCCTGTATCCCTCCCTGGAACATCCCGACAAAGATCGCAAGGATCCAGAACTGTGTCTGCGTACGGAGCACACAGGCAAACAGCGCAATCCCTATGTAAGCCACGACGCAGACCGTGATCAGATGCTCCGTGCAAAACCGCCTTGCCAGTCTTCCAAACAGGATCGCACATGGAAACGCCACGATCTGGGTCACCAAAAGCGCTAAAAGCAGTCCCGTACTGTCAAGACCGAGCGCGGAACCATAGGCGGTCGCCATATCGATGATCGTATACACGCCATCTATATAGAAGAAAAACGCGAGCAAAAACAGAAAGATCTTCTTTTCCCTGCGCACATTTAAAAATGTTTTCCCGATCCTTGCAAAGCTCTCCCGGAACGCATGTGGTTTCCGCTCCACATAATTCTTCTGCCGGTAGGTCTTTAACATGGGTACGGTCATAAGCACCCACCATGCCGCCGTGACAAAAAACGAGATCCCCATCGCAAGCTCCAGCGAAATGCCGAGTTTTCCGGCTCCAAGCACGATCATAAGACAGACCACAAACGGTACACAGCTACCGATATAGCCCCACGCATATCCCTGCGAGGACACCTGATCCATCCGTTCCGCGGTCGTAACGTCCGCAAGCATGGAATCATAAAAGATCAGACTCGCCGAATACCCGGTCTTTGCGATCACATATATGACCAGAAACACGAGCCACTGCTTCGCGAATCCCATCAGCACGCATGCCGCCGCGCCTACCGCAAGCGCAACCGAAAAGACCGGCTTCTTAAAGCCCTTCGTATCCGCAAGCGTCCCGAATACCGGTCCGATAAACACGACAAAAAGCGTTGCCACGGATGCCGCATAGCCCCAGTACGCCAGATAGTCAACCGAGGACAGCCCCGCCTGTTCCGCCAGATAATTGAAATAGAGCGGCATGATCGTTGCGATCAGCAGTGTAAATGCCGAATTTCCGACATCATATAAGATCCAGTTTTTTTCTTCCTTTGTCAGTTTCATTTTTCTCCTCACTTCCCGCCACAGTGGCAATATCTTTATTTTAAGGAAATGTGAGCGATATTACCACCATAGTTATGTAAAATTTTGTAAAAACCATGTCACTTTTCTGTAAAAACAGATGCTATCCGCCCGGATGACTTTTCCTATCCGAATAAAAAAGCAGCGGAAACAGGTTCCGGTCAGATTCCGGGCTGTTCCGCCGCCTCTAAAGACTGCGCTTAGACAGGTTCTTTTATTTTACCAGACTTTCCGCATAGTCCAGTGCCGCCACGATATTCGGCAGGAAATATTTTTCTCCGATGTCATCCACGAAACCGTCTTTTTTCATGACGGACATCGGCTGTTCATTGACATGCGAAAAAATTAACGTGATGCGCTTCTTTTTCGCGCGCTTTTCCAGATCACGCAGGGAACGCATCGCGCTCGCGTCGATCGCCGGCACGCTCCGCATACGGATCACGACTACTTTTGTGGAGCGGTCGCTGTTGATGCGCAAAATCTCATCCGCAGCTGCGAAAAATAACGGCCCGCTGATCTCAAATACACGGATCGTGTGCGGGATTTCACGCAGCTTTTCCGCCTCTCCCGGTGTCATATCCGGCTCATCCGTGTATTTCCATGCTGTCACATCGGCTGTTTCCGCCATACGTTTCATAAAAAGCATCGATGCCAGTACCACGCCTACTTCGATTGCAACGACCAGATCAAAAAATACGGTCAGGAAAAACGTTGCGACCATGACGATAATGTCACTCTTCGGTGCTGTTTTGCACAGATGGAAAAAGGATGTCCAGTCTGCCATATTCGCAGCCACCACTAAGAGAACCGCCGCCAGTGTCGTCATCGGGATCAGTGCGGCAAGCGGCATCAACGCAAGCAGGATCACCGTCAGTGTCACGCAGTGTACAATACCAGCGATCGGGGTACGTCCGCCGTTTCTGACATTCGCTGCGGTACGGGCGATCGCTCCGGTTGCCGGGATTCCGCCAAAAATACCGGAAAAAATATTTCCGACACCCTGTCCGATCAGCTCTGCGTTTGATTTATGGGTATCTCCGATCATTCCGTCCGAAACGACTGCGGAGAGCAGGGATTCGATTCCTGCGAGGATCGCGATCGTAAACGCCGGCGAGAACATCTTCTGGATCAGTCCAAAGGAAATTGCCGGCATATGCGGTGTCGGGAATGAAGAAGACAGCTCCCCATATACACTGCCGATCGTATTGACCGGAAGTTTCGCGAAATATACGATCAGTGTCGTCACAATGATCGCGATCAGCGAACCCGGTATCTTATCGGTCACTTTCGGCCAGACAACCATGATAAGCACTGCTGCCACGCCGATCAGTGTTGCCGTCAGATTGATCGTTGCCGCGTTTTTCGCGTAACAGACCACTTTATCCAGAAATTCGGACGGCACCGACGCGATCTTTAACCCAAAGAAATCTTTGAGCTGACCGACAAACAGTGTCACCGCGATTCCACAGGTAAAACCGGTTGTGATCGTATAAGGGATGTATTTGATCAGGGAACCGAAATGGCAGATTCCCATGATCACCAGCATCACACCCGCAAGAATGGTCGCAACGATCAGTCCGTCCGTTCCGTACTCTGTGACGATCCCGTAGATGATGACGACAAATGCCGCCGTCGGGCCACCGATCTGCACACGGCTTCCACCGAGAAAGGAAATAAAAAATCCCGCGATGATCGCCGTATAAAGTCCCTGCTCCGGGCCGACGCCGGACGCGATGGCAAGCGCGATCGAGAGCGGCAGCGCAATGATCGCCACGATAATGCCTGAAATAATGTCTTTGATCAGCTGTTCTTTCGTGTAGCCTTTTAGCACGTCAAACAGCTTTGGTGTTAAAGTATTCATAATTTTCTCCTCTTTATCTGTTGTAGACTCACCCTCGCATTATACCACAGATTCCGATTCCTGAAAATTATTTTTCAGACAGTCCCGTATCGTCTGCATGGAAAGATCCACCGATGCGATCTCATCCGCGCAGCGCTTTAATTCCTCTTTTACCAGTGCCTCATGCGCCACTTCCTCCGTCACATCGGAAAGCGGAAAATCGATCATCGGCATCCCGTTTTTTTCCTCCTCCATCCTCGACAGATAGATGAGGCCATTGGTAAGCGCCGTCATCCGCCGCATCCACCGTATAATGTTCATGTTCCAGTATTGTTTTTACCGCCCGCGAAAGCGAACGTTCATCCTCTTCTATCAGTAATCTCATAAATTTTTCTCCTTTGTCTGCTATCATAGCCCCCGAACCTGAAGTCAACCTAAGAATACGATGCTTTTGTGAGGAATTTTTGTCCATCCTGCAGTTTTTAGAAATTGTTTATATTTTCATAAAAAAAGACATGCATGGATCTCTCCATACATGCCTTTTTCCTGCGCATTGTGCGTTTATGCCAGCATGCGCGCCACATCCTCCGCGATCTGCTCCGCGGTCAGATGGTTTTCTTTTAACACTTCATTTACGTCATAGCGGTCTAAAAATTCTTTTTTCAGTCCGAAGTTCAATACCTTCATATCCGAATCTCCGTAAAACCGTGCGATCTTCTCTCCAAAACCGCCGTCTAACATACCGTCCTCTATGGTAACGACAACGGAATGGTCTTTCTTCAGATCCTCTAACAGCGCTTCGTCCAGTCCTGTAATGTAATACGGGTTGATGACGGTCGGCGCGGCTCCTGTCTTTTCTTTGATCTTTGCCGCCGCTTCCTGTCCGAGTCCGTAGAATGTTCCAAGGCCGATCACCGCAACACGGCTTCCTTTTTCGGTCACCTCGTAGGTATTCAGTTTCCCGAAATTCTTCGTGACTTTCTTTCCGTCTGAGATCATCGCGCCGCCCGGAAGCTTGACCGCAACCGGATGCTCTTTCTGCTCAATACTCCAGTCCAGCATGGCAAGATACTCTTCTTTTGTCGTAGGCGCAAGATAAACCAGATTCGGGATATTGGCAAGCATCGGAATATCCTGCAGTCCCAGATGGGTCACATCATTCATGCCATACACAGAACCCCAGAAAGTAACGATCGTAGCCGGGCTGTTGTTGATGCACAGATCCTGGGAAATCTGATCAAAAGTACGCTGTACAAATGTGCTGTATACACCATACACCGGTTTTCCGCCGTTTGCCGCAATACCGGATGCAAGCGCAACCGCGGTCTCTTCTGCAATTCCGACATCCACGAACTGGCTGCCCGCTTCTTTTCGCTTGTCCTCGGTAAATCCCATGACTGTCGGTGTTCCGGACGTGATCGCAACGACACTCTTATCCGCTTTCATCTTCTTTAAGAGATAATCTCTTGTGACGCTCGAATAATCCTCACCCGCAAAGGTATCAAGCGGCTTTCCGGTCTCGATATCAAACGGCCCGTTGTAATGCCACTCTTCCTTGTGCTGCTCTGCCGGCGCGTATCCTTTTCCTTTTAAGGTATTGATATGCACGACAACCGGCTTTTTGCTGTCCTTTACCTTGCGGAATGCCTCGATCAGCGCCGCCGTGTCATTTCCTTTGTCCACATACAGATAATCCAGTCCCATCGCGCGGAACAGGTTGCACTCTGCCTGCCCCTTGGTCTCCCGGAGCAGCTTTAAGTTTGTGTACAGTCCGCCGTGGTTTTCCGCGATGGACATATCGTTATCGTTTGCGATGATGATCAGGTTTCCACCCAGCTCTGCCGCGTAGTCCAGACCTTCCAGCGCTTCACCGCCGCTTAAAGAGCCGTCTCCGATCACCGCGATCACATTTCCGTCCTCGCCGTTTAAATCACGCGCTTTTGCAAGTCCGCACGCAAGGCTGACGGATGTTGAAGTATGTCCCACCGTGAAAAAGTCATGCTCGCTCTCATGCGGATTGCTGTAACCGGAAACATCATCGTAATGCTCCTCATGCAGATACGCATCCTTTCTTCCGGTCAGCATTTTATGCGGATAACTCTGATGAGACACGTCATACACGATCTTATCCTTCGGGGAATCAAAGACATAGTGAAGCGCGATCGTTGCCTCCACCATACCAAAGTTCGGTCCGAAATGTCCGCCGTGCCTGCTTGCTCGGATGAGCAGCGCGTGACGCATTTCCTCCGCCAGTACCGGCAGCTGCTCTAAACTTAATTTTTTTACATCAGCAGGTCCGTTTATCGTTTCAATATACATATTCTACTTGCACTCCTTTTCATCCCATGTCAGAGCCCCCGTCTCAACCGCCTTTTCATAGCGTGATATTTTATATTTCAGGCGTTCCATCGTTGCTTCCATCTGTTTTTTCTGTTCCTCCAGCGCGTCCAACTGCTCCTGTAAAAGCGCGCGTCTTGCCTCAAATGTGGCATCCCCCATCTGATACAGCCTGACATACTCAATCAGCGCTTCGATCGGGACACCCGCATTCCGCATGCAAACGGCAGTTTCCACCCATCCAAGATCCTTTTCCTGATAGTCCCGGATGCCTCCCGCAGTGCGTGAGACCGGCGGAATCAGCCCGATCCGCTCATAATAGCGAAGCGTGTCCTGCGAAATTTCAAATTTTTCACTGACTTCCTTGATCGTCACAAGACCACCTTCCTTTCTTTGAACCTGTTTTACTATAGCACCTGGAGTTCACTCAAAGTCAAGAGGGTTCTTTCGATTTATGATCACTTTTTATGAGATAAAAAATTCCAATCCCGATATAGCAGGCGCCCTCGATCCTTAAATACTGCACGCCGACCGCAAGGATCTCCGTCTCTCCCGGATCAATAAAGATCTGCATGAGCGGTCCTGCGAACACAAAGACCAGTATGCTTATAACCGCGCAAAAAACAGCTGATGTGAGTGCTGCACTGCGGATGCCCTTTTTGATGCGCTCCTCTTTTCCCGGCATCAGCTGCGGAAATTTTTTTACCGTATAAAGGAAATTTTCACATAAATACCAAAGACATTGTATAAATCCAGCTGCAGAAAAACAATAGAGTATTCGAAATTGATTATTTTACCTACATCTTTTCTCTTTATTGCATCTCTCCCATATTCTGTTAAGTTTTCTCCTATCCGGATCATGGATTCCATGTCCTGATAGAATTCTGCATCATCAATCCCATTCTCACCATACGGATAGCCAAATCTTATTCTGTAGGTATTCTCATCCAGCGTCATAGGTTCCTTATCACTAACGCAATATTTTTCCAGCTGGTCTTTCATGCAATTATTTATGTTTTCAAGTCTTTCAATACTGAACCGGATTTTTTTCATGGAAAACTCATTCTTTTCATTTCTGCAAATTTCACATGCACTTTTTAAATCCGAAAAAATGTTTTTATACAAATTAAATACCAGGTTTACATCATCATCTATGCCAAGATTCAAATTATCTGCATTATTATTTTCGTCTTCATCCAGCATTACACTGGATAATTTACGTTCTAATTCTTTCAAAAAAAAGATATCATTCGATGTATTTTTGCCCATTATGCCCCCTAGTATTCTATATTTTCCTTCATATATTTTTTCTTTTGCACATAGTACATAGCAAACGACATACACATAATCACAAACGTGATTGCAACAAGTCCAAAGGATACCACCTCTGAAATATCATGCCACCAAATATGTACAAATAAAGTTGCATATATCATGCAGGTTGTAAGTTTTCCATGCCAATTTGCACCGTGTACCACACCCGTCTTCTTAATAGAATACAATTCCTTAATTCCAAGTAAAAATTCCTTAATAAGAAGACCAAACAGCAAAATTGCAAGTCTTGGAAAATCTATCAAAAGACAAATCAAGGTAACCCCCTGTGTCAGCTTATCCACTATTGGGTCAAGTGCCTTGCCAATGTCACTAATCATATTGAACCTTCTTGCTATAAACCCGTCTATGATATCCGATGCACCGGAGATTAGCAGAACGAGAATTGTAAGCTCATACTTTTTCTCTACACAATAAAGCCACACGATTATCGGAATTAATAAAATCCGAAACAATGACAACAGATTTGGTATTGTGATGATTTTTCCTTTATATGAGTTCTCTTTATTGTTCATTTCCTTATTGCTCCTTATTATCTATTTCTTCTTTGAAATAACAGATAAATTTGTCAAGACCGCTTATAATAGCCGCCTTTTCTTCCAAAGGTATTCTTTCAAAGGCTTTCTGTTCTGCAAAGACCAACGGATAAATTACCTTTTCCCCAAATTTCCTGCCTTCTTCTGTCAGACAAATAATTTTGCGGTTTTTACTTCCCGGAACCATTTCCAAATAAACATATCCCTTTTTAACCATATTTGATACAATCGAGTTTACTGTTTGCTTGGATAACGACCATGCATTACAAATATCCTGCTGGGAATATTCTTCCTGCAATCTCCTTAAGTTGTTTATTGATACGCTCTAATTGTAACTGTGAAACTTTATTCATAACGCCTTCCTTTCTTAGTCCGATTTCGGATACTTGTCAATCCAATACTTATTATTTTTTTATAAACAAAAATAGCCGTCAAGAAGGAAATTTCCCCTTAACGACTATATAAACTACGATTCAATCTTGTTCATCGCTTTCCTAAACTGGAAATAAAACAAAATTGCAGTAAAGGTTACTGCTATGAAATCTGCTACCGGCTCTGCAAGGTAAACACCCATGGTTTTGTCTGAAACCATATGTGGCATAATATAAATCAATGGTAACAGCAGAATAAATTTTCTTGTAACTGCCACAATGATAGAACTTGTCGCATTGCCAAGAGCTGTAAAGGTCATCTGGCATGCAATCTGAATACCAAATAAAAACATGACTGCCATATAGATACGCAGAGCTTTTGATGCGAACTCGATCATCGCTGTCTCCGGAGTAAAAATGCTCACAAAGAATTGTGGCATAAGCATTACAGCCAGCCAAAGTGTGACAGAATAAATCAGGCTTACTGTTAATAAAACACGAAAAGTCTTTTTTACACGTTCCGTATTGTTTGCTCCATAATTATAGCTTGTAATTGGCTGCGCTCCCTGTGCGATTCCCTGTAAAGGAAGCATTGCAAACTGCATGACACTGGTAAGAATCGTCATTGCACCTACCGCAATATCTCCGCCATATTTCAGTAAAGAAGAATTAAAGCATACAGATATAACGCTTTCGCTCGCCTGCATAATAAATGCTGCGGTTCCAAGTGCTATGCATGGGAACACAACTTTGGGCTTAATATTCAGATTCTTACGTTTCAGTCTAAGTATTGATTTCTTACTACACAAAAATACCACAACAATGATACATGAAACTGCCTGCGAAATAACAGTTGCCAAAGCAGCACCACGCACACCCATATTTAATCCGAAAATCATAATCGGGTCGAGAGCGATATTCAGAATTGCTCCGATAGCAACGGATACCATGGATATCTTTGTAAACCCTTCAGCAGTTACAAATGCATTCATGCCCAAGGTCAACTGCACAAATAACGTTCCAAAAGCATAAATATTCAAATATGAAGCAGCATACGAAATGGTGTTCTCACTGGCTCCAAAAGCTAACAGCAAATTTTCTCCAAACAGCAAAAGTACCACTGTCAGAACGATTGAAACAATTACCTGTAAAAGAAAACATCCACCAAGCGTTTGCTCTGCACTGTCCATATCTCCTTTTCCCATCGAAATAGAAGCACGTGGCGCACCTCCTGAACTTACAAGTCCTGCAAATGCCGACACAATCATAATAATAGGCATGGTCACACCGACACCCGTCAGAGCAAGACTGCCTGCATCCGGTATATGACCGATAAAGATTCTATCAACAATGTTATACAACATATTGATCAACTGTGCTATCACCGTAGGAATTGCCAACTTAAAAAGCAATTTTCCAACGGGCTGTGTACCTAAAAAATCCTTGTTATTTTCCACGATAAACCTCTCCTAATCATTCAAATATTTTTTGATATTTCTGTTTACTTGCTCTGTAAACCTATGTAGGGCTTCTATTTCTTCTTTTGAAAATCCTGCGAATACTATTTCACAAAATTTGCCTTGCGCCACACGCCCATCCGCAATTATATCTCTTGCTTTGTCAGCCACACTTAAGTGAATGGTTCTGTGATTTCCTTCCCTATGTTCACCTAACACCAATCCTCTTTCCTGTAAGGAACGAATGGAAATAGATACATGAGATTTTGCAAGATGACGGTATTTTACAATCTGAGTAGCTGTATCATATTGCGGATTATTTGTTAAAAACAAAAGAACTGTAAACTCCATATAAGTCAATCTGTATTTTTCACAGACAGGAGATATCATATTTTTATACACTTCTTCGACATCAACACAATGTGCAAAATAATTTTTCACAAACGCACCTTCTTTCATTTTGAACTGTTCGTTTTTGAACTTTAATAATATACTACGCTTTCATTTTTTTGTCAAGACAAATGGTTTCTTGAGTTTCCGCAGTTTTATCCACAGAAGCCCTGATTTACTGTTTTCGTAATAAGCAACTTTATAAAAATGCCAAAATTATAAGGAATCTTCTTCCTTTTTGATGTAAAATTTAATCACCACAAAAAAATCTCACTAAACAAAAAAGAAAGGGATTCCTTATGGCTAATTTTACATCAAATACTTATCAAATGAAACGAAAAATTTTAACTTTTACAAATAAAATTTCCAGACAGCTAACAAAGCCGGAACGTAAATTTGTGGCAGACATTACATATGGCATATTAGCAGCCGAAAGCTGTCTCTTAACGGATATCGTTGATCAGCTTCATGAAGATTCCAGGAAAATCAATATTGTTGACCGGCTTTCCCGTCATCTCGAAAAAGGGACGCCTGTTAAAGCCGCTGTTTCCTATCTCCAGATGGTGAAAAAATGGATTCCGTCTGAACCGGTTATTCATATTGATGATAGTGACGTTGTAAAACCCGACGGATACAAATTTGAGTCACTCGGCATTGTCCGGGATGGCTCTGAAAGCTCCTCAGCCAAAAACGTGTACCAAAAAGGCTATCACGTTACAGAAGCCTGTGTTCTTACCACCAGCAATCACCCTGTCAGCATTTTTTCAAGAATACATTCTTCTTCTGAAAAGGACTATAAATCGGCTAATACCATTACCTTTGATGCCATGGAACGGGGTGCAGCACTCTTTCATAAGGCTACCTTTGCAATGGATCGTGGTTACGATGACAACAAAATGTTCCTCAAATTAGATGAATTGAAACAGGATTACGTGATTCGGCTGAAATCCAACCGAAAATTGCTTTAAGAAATCATCGTACACACTCATTCGGTATCGGACAGATTTCAATTTTTCCTGATTGTAACCCATACGGACTTTATACTGTTCAAATTCCTCCATCGTATTATCCGTAGGTGGTGGAAGAAGTTCTGCCCGTTCCTTCATAGAGAACTTCGTGTAATCAATAGGTTCTTCAGAAATTGGCTCTTCCTCAATCCCTTGCCACTTTTATGAAACTCCTGAAATGCACCGCCATAGAACACGTCTGTATCATTTTCTGAAATATTCTCTTTCTCCAGGAATTCATCAAACCCTTGATAAACTGATTTGTCCTCTGTGGGCTGTTCTTCCCAATCAAAATAATCATCTACTCGCAGCTTTGATTCTTCGATTTCCCAATCCGTTCTCTGGTCCTCCAGATGTTTGCGTTCCTTTTCCTGTAGATACTGCTCGATTCCTTCTACTGTAAATCGTTTTCCCAGCTTACTGCCACGCACAGCCTTTGTCTTGATTTTCTTAGTTTCCGCTGCACAGATGGTTTTGATTGTGCCATCTGCTTTGCATGCCACTCTTTTACTAATGATTCAATCATCTCCACTTTCTGTTTTGGTGTAAAATCCTTTGGAAAATAATCTGCTAAAGTATCAGCACAAATTTTGATCTGTTCTCTCTGATTTGGTTTCTCCTGCTCCAAAATCGAATACATTTCATCCATATCCAGAATTCCAGCCTGGCTCATACGTTTCATTCGGTTTGCCTGTAATAAGGAAGGTGTGCACTGTTCCTAATCCATCACAGCATGAAGTTCATACTGTTCTTCTTCCGTCAGATAAGAAAGTTCCACTCCAATGGTAAATGCAATCTTTCCTTCGTCTACCATATCCAAAATCTTCGGAACAAGATTCGTAAGACGGATATATCTTGCTATCTGATTTCGGCTTTCTCCGACTTCCTTTGCCAACCTTTCATCTGCTCGAAGAATTGTCTTTCCCTCTTTCGTCTGCTCCTTTTCCAACTTTGTCCCAACTTGGGACACAAACAGATCATTTCGCTTGCCTTTTTTTCCAAAGCATCCAATCGTTCTTTTTCAGAACCGACTACCACTGACACCGACAGTCCTTTCAAGTGATCCCATTTTTCCAGTTCTTCCTTCCAAGTATCCCGTGCCACACGGAATGGTGCAATGACCAGAACCTTTCCTACCTCAAAGTAATCAAGTGCCAGTTCCCACAAAGCAGTAAGGGTAATAACTGTCTTTCCAAGTCCCATATCCAAAATCAAAGCACATACCGGATGCCCGATAATAAACTCCCTGGCATATTCCTGATATTTATGTGGTCTGAATCCTCTACTGCTTCAAAATCATCCTCTGCATTGGTACGGCTGCTGAGTGCCTCCTTCGCCTTTGGCTGCCATCTCTGCCTTCGGCATCAACTCCTGCTCTGCCCATTCCATGAGGTCATGAACCGTAATTTCAAAGGTGCTGACATTTTCCAGTCTCGGCTGGTGGATGGTCATATTGACCTTTTCAATGTCATAAAGGGAACCGAACAGTTCCAATGCTCCCAAAGAATATAAAAGCATCTGTGGATTCCATTCTGCAGATACAGCAATGCCTTTTCCGTACTTCAAATCCACAATGTATAAAGTATCATCCGCTACGATGACCAAATCTCCGGTACCGAATCCTTCCGGCACCCATCTGGAAAAGTCCAGTCTCTGCTCAATCATCACTACCGGATCACTGCATGACTGTTTCGCCTTTTCAATCTGCTCCATTGCAAAGGACACATAATCATCTGTGCATTCTTCCATCTCATCACAGTCATAATCAGATACCGGACGTTTGGAACGCTTCTTAAGAAACCGTTTCAGCTTATGCTCTGCAAGAGCATGGGCAGCAGTTCCCTCCGCTGCGTAGATACTTTCCTCGTCCGCAAACTGCTTCTCCAACAATGCAGATGGGGTACAGTTCATCCATCGTTTGGAGGCAGATGCGGATAATATCGCATGCTGTCCCATTAAAGAGCCTTTGCATCACGAAGCAAATCTGCATATTTCTCCGGCTGTACCCCGGATAGCTTATCTGCCCCATACTTTTGAATCAGCGCTTTGACCTGCTGCGTTTTTCCATCCTGCGATTTGGATGCCATGACCGCACGGACCTGTTCAATGGTAACGGCATTCTCTTGTTTCTCCTGACTCTTCTCATTTCCGCTTTCTTCATCCTTCTGCCCTCGTTCTTCTTCCTGATTTTTACTACAATTACATGAATGTGCCTTTCCTGCGAGGGCACGGACTCCTTCCGAAACCGCCAAAAGACCATCTGCAATTTTCAACAATTCCTCGCTCATAAACTGCTCCTTTCCACAAATTCTCCGTTTTGCTTTGTGAAATACCGGATGGGAATTCCTGCATGGTCAGCTTCCGCAATCTCCATACACATGCCTTCACTCATTATTTCTCCAAATACCCATACTTCCCGGCACTCTTTCAACAATGAAAGTCCAAACTGAATCCCTGCCATCCGTTCCTGAACATCACTTTCCTTTAGGAACTGTGGAAAATACAGATGAGGCACTACCGGAAGACAGCCTTTTTCATAAGCAAATCTGGCATATTTTCTGGCAAGCTCCACATTCTTCTCTTCCGCTCCCCGGAACGGACTGCAGATAAACACCCTTTCCAAATCTTTTCACCTCCATCTTTCAGACAGGACTTATTTCTCTGCCCTTTTTGTCAAAGCAAATTCGGAAAGGATGCTGTTCATCGTAGCGAGGTCTTCGCCTGTTAAATTTTCTGAAAGCCGCTTCAACAGTTCCTGCTGATCTGGTTTTAAATACTTACGTCCAAGATAATAGCCATCAGCAACCCTGACGCCTCCACCATATCTGCCACGCACGGTTTCAATCGGGTGAGCAAGTGTCAATTCTTCAATATCATTCCGAATTGTACGAGTTGTAACATTGAATTCCTGTGCCAGATTTTCCATCGTTTCCTGACGGCGCACACACAGAATTTCCAATATCTTCTGCCTACGTTCATTCGCTTTCAACACTTGCCCACCTCCTTTCCTCTGCTTTGTGGCATCATCATAAGAGTTAAATAGGAAGGTTCATTTCCTATTTAAAAAACTTTTTGAGATTTTTTCAGTAGCAGAGAGGAAGCCTGTCCATCATCCTTTAAGCGAAAAACACCCGACAAGGCGCAATTCAGCTATTGCATCTTGTCGGGTGTTCCATTCAATCCATGTTTCTATGTACTGTTTTCCTATTTTACGAGTTCCGTAAGCCACGGAGCCATTGGCCTTGCAACTACTCTCGCATTCAAATATGCCATCTCCAACGTCAGACAGGTATTACCCAAATAGTACCCATCCATAACCGTCAGTGTCATGGCAAGGTCAGGTTTCTGCATATTCGTCAGATAAACCGGAAGAAGATACTGCACTCTCCCCTGATATCCCTGTGGGACCACAAGCCCCGGTTCAATTACCGACTTCCTTCTTCCAAGTTCTACTGCTGTTTCAAACAATAGCGGCAAATTCTTCACCTTCCGAATTTTAGCCGGAATACGCTCCAGGTTCTCTTCATCTCCCAATATGTGATTTACGTTTACTCTTATAGGCCACTCTGGATTAAAGTTAATGCCACTCTGCGCCATATGATAGACGGGCTTTTGTGGTAATGGCTCGATGTATCTTAACTTTGGAGACAATTCATCACAAAAACCTCTAAAATACCAATCTCTTAAAGAATCCGAAAAATTGTTTCTTTCAAAATAACCATAAATCCCCTTGTACTGAGGTGTGTATAATCCAGTATGGAAGCAGACGCATTCGTTTTCCAAATGAAAAATACTGTCTGCCTTTCTTGGATCACTTTCTGAATTAAAGTCAATAACCTGCTTGCGAAAAATTGTATGTATGTAACGTTCTAAAATGGGGGTGTCTGCATTCTTTGTTTCCCGGCTCGGCTTTCGGAACTTCCATGATTCCGGCAATGCCAATCTCTCCAGTTCCGCTAAATGTCCGTACCAATCCGGTACATATGCAAATTCAAATAAATCCGGTGCTATCATCTGTTTCCTCTTTTCCTGTGGTTTTCTGTACTCATATCTGTTTTCTGTCTTTGCTTCCATCTCTTTCATCATGAGCCTCCTTCTTGTTTTCTCTTGAAATATAAAATAGGTGTATCGCAATTCTATCGTTCCGTGAATTGCGATACACCTATCAATGCGTTTTTATCCATGAGCAAATTTCAGTAACTTCAACAAACATCGTATTCTGTGCTGTTTCCTTTCTTCCATGTGATTTCTCCTTTTATGGTGTAGTTCGTTTCATCTTATACCTGTGCTCTATTGTAATTCATAATATTTACCCTGTAGTGTAAACTAGCACTGAGGTGAATTGTAATGCATGACTATGTAAAAAATCTTGCGAAGGTAGTTCGGGCTGCCAGAGAAGAAGCCCATCTATCTCAAGCAGCATTAGCTGAACAAATAGGTTGTGATGAACATACAATACTGAATATTGAAAACGACCGTGGGAATCCCAAGTTCGAAGTATTGTGCCAGATCATCGCTTATTTACACATTCCTGCAGACCGGATTTTCCACCCTGACACTGCTACGGATGGGTTGAAAAAACAAAAACTGTTATTGATGCTACAGGAATGTGATGAGCAAGAGGCAGCCGAGATTCTTCCAGCAATTGAATACCTCTTAGCACTCATACATAAAAGAGGTAATTCAAACGAGTAAAGGAACCAGCTAATCCGTTGTGATTCTGGTTCTTTTCTTTTTGTTGCCATCTCCAAATCTTACTCTTGTAATATTTCAATTATTACACAAGTAAGATTTCAAGTCAATATGTTTTTTCTGAAATTGACAACCACATAAATAACGTCTATAATATATTTATTACAGCCGTAAGATTTAAGGAGGGATTTAAAATGAACGATTTACCACAGATTTCTGAAGCTGAATTTGAAGTTATGAAAATCGTATGGAAACATGCGCCGATCAGTACCAATGAAATAACAGATAAATTATTACAGACCACAAGCTGGAGTCCTAAGACGATACAGACTTTAATCAAACGTCTCGTAACAAAAGGCGTTCTAACTTATGAAAAACAGAGCCGAGTGTTTGTTTATACCCCAGTCGTGAAAGAAAGCGAATACATCGGCCAGGAAAGCAACTCTTTTCTGGAACGATACTATGACGGGGATATCACTGCCATGCTGTCTGCCTATATAGAAAATGACAGACTGTCTGAAACAGAAATAGACACCCTCCGTTCCCTTCTTTCCAAGAGGTCAAAAAAAGGAGGAAATTAACGTGGCTAATTTTATGATACGCTTTTTAATATGCAATGTATTTATCAGCGGTATCATCGGAATTCTTTTGATAGCCAAGCGGATATTCAAAAACAACCTGTCCAGCCGGATGCAGTATAATCTGTGGTTCCTGCTTCTTGGGTTGCTGGCAGTTCCCTTTATACCGTTCCGTCTCATCGGATTTCCACAAATCTTCTCGTGGCTTGGTAGCTTAAGAAGCTCTCCTGCTTCTGGTACCGCAACCGCTATGGGGGAAGCTGTGGGAATTCATCCGACCGGAAATACAGACTGGATGAATGATTTCGCACTTTCTGTAAATAGCGAGACACCATCCATTGCTGGATACATATTATTAGGGATATGGACTGTAGGCATTTTTGCAATGATTATATTAGTAATCAAATCCTCACTCCGCCTACGCAATTTGGAGAAATCTGCACTTCCCCTTCAGAACCCGGAGGTACGCAGACTATATCATCGATGTTTGGAGGAAATGGGAATTCACAGAAATATCCCTGTTTACAGTACTGCATTTTTGAAATCCCCGATTATTGTGGGACTTTTGAAACCATGTATTTATCTGCCGATTCATCTGATCTCTGATTACAACGAATCCGATATGCGGTATATGCTGTTGCACGAACTGCAGCACTATAAGCACAAAGATGCTGTTGCCAGTTATCTGATGAATCTTGCCGGGGTAATATATTGGTTCAATCCTCTTGTCTGGTATGCACTGAAAGAAATGCGTAATGACAGAGAGGTTGCCTGTGACACTTCCGTTTTGAAAATGCTTGAAGAGGATGCTTACGAAGATTATGGTAATACACTGATTAACTTTGCAGAGAAGGTTTCACTTACTCCTTTTCCGTTTGCCGCCGGCCTTGGTGGAAACATGGAGCAGATGAAACGAAGAATTATCAACATTGCCTCTTATGAGAAGCCGACATTTATGAAAAGAATAAAAGGTATGACTGCATTCATGTTGACTGCTGTTCTTCTCCTTGGATTCGCACCTTTTATTTCTACATACGCAGCAGACGGAAGCCACTACCAATGGGATTCCTCTTCTGAGAATGTTTCCTATGTAGACCTCTCCACATACTTCGGAGAATACGAAGGCAGCTTTGTTTTATACGATTTGGAAAACGATGCATGGAGTATACACGACATGGAGCATGCCACCTTACGGGTTGCTCCAAACTCCACCTACAAGATATACGATGCTTTGTTCGGATTGGAAGAAGGCGTCATTACACCGGAAAATTCGTTCATTGCATGGAATGGAGAAACCTATCCATTTGAAGCATGGAATGCAGACCAGACCTTACAGTCAGCAATGAATTCCTCTGTGAATTGGTATTTTGAATCTGTGGACGAACAGCTTGGAGCCGCTAACATTTCCAACTATATTCAGGAAATTGGATATGGAAACGAAAATATAAGTGGTGATTTCTCCACCTATTGGATGGAGTCTTCCTTGAAAATTTCTCCAATAGAGCAAGTCGAACTTTTAACCCAGCTGCAGAATAACAACTTTGGATTTGCTCCTGAAAACATCAATGCAGTAAAAGATTCCATCTGCCTTTCTTCTTCCGATGCCGGAACATTCTACGGAAAGACCGGAACCGGACGTGTGGATGGCCAGGATGTGAACGGATGGTTTATCGGTTATATCGAAACTGCAGATAATACATACTTTTTTGCTACCAACATTGGTGCAGACAGCGATGCTACCGGAGGCAACGCAACTGAAATAACCATGTCTATCTTGTCTGACATGAATATCTGGAAATAAAGAATCGGGTAAAGGTCAATCTCTGACTTTTACCCGATTTTTCTTAATTCGCTATCTGAACAAGCCCTTTGTATTCCCATGTCGCTCCATAATCAGTTGACTGAAATACAATCCCATCTTTCTCCGCTGCATCTGTGGTAACCGTTATCGTCAATGTGTCGTCCTCTTTTTCAGGCATATTCAGGTAATCAAAATCCTCCACCGTAAATCCGCAATCGATAGCGATTTGTGGTAATTCTGAAACAAGATCCATTGGAAGTTTCATTTCTTCAAAGGTCCTTCCGCCATCGCGAGTGACATATAAGCGGGAATAGGACTGGGATGCGCCTGTAATTCCTGCAACCCCAAAGTTCTCATCATAAAATATTAAACCTTCTGCAACTCCCAATTGTCCACTGAACGGATCATCATTTATGCATTCCCAAGTAGAACCACCATCCATTGTCTTTTCCATTACATAAAATCTGCTTCCGGCAGCTGCATCCGTTATCACCAAACGCCATCCATTATTTTCATCTAAAAAGAAATACATAGTTCCATCACTTTGATCCACAGTCCAACTTTCTGTATCTTTAGCATCCTCCACCTGCTGCATCGTATTCTCCTGCTTCAATTCTTGTTGACTGACGTACTCAGGCTCCATAATATATCGAACAGGTGTGACACTATTTAAATCAGGAATATGCAAAGATACCTCAAACCCAACGATTTCTCCACCGCTTCTAAGCTGAGTAAAATTGCCGGTTCCTGTTTCAGTTCCATCACCATCTGCATCTCCCGAAATATATTGTAAGCCTTCCTCTGAACTAAAAGATCTTCGCCCCATATAGAGTATTTCATAAATCTGCTGCTCTTCAAATGTTTCAGCCCACGCCTCTACCTGACTCGTCCAGTCTGAATTGTTCAAAATTTCAATCATTGGAGACAAACGCATATCGTCACTATATTCTCCATTCACATTACCATCTATCCAAACAGTCATATCATTACTGCTGTCTGCGTCATAATCAATAAGATACGTTTTTTTCTCTCCAGCCTCATTTTTTCCATATATGAATGCATAAATCCTTTGAATCGTTCCGTTTTCATCAAATGACACCTGATATTTATTTGCAATATAGAGTTCTTCCGGCAGTTGCAATGCTTCATCCAAATCCATCAGAATCCCTTCTACACCATCCTCAAAAAGATTATTATGCTCCAGTTCTACTTCTTTTTTACGCATCCACTCATCAAGTTTCCAAGACAGTGCCCCGTGATACGGAACTGCAGAATAAACGATACGTCCACCAAAGAATAAAGTTGCTGCTATAAGGAGTATCATTTCCGTATAGAAAAGTTTCTTATTTCCATTATCTCCTGAATTAACTTCTTGATTATGCCTTTTCGAAATCAGCCAGAGAACCACTGTGCCAACCAATCCTATTATACCTAACGCCAACATCGGTATATGCCTTCTCAAGCCACCATATTGACATAGATGCCAGAATTGATACAACATAAATATATATAGTATTAAACTTACTTTTCCCGTGATTTTATAAATATATTTCATGTAAGTCTCCTTTCTTCATATCTGTAAAAATACCATAAAACACCAGTATTATCAAATCATTCTTTAATACGGTATTGGTAATCTGGTATATGCATAATTCCGTCATTTAGGATTTCATTCCCCAAATACTGAAAACTGCCATCCTCTGCAAACCTTACCGTAAGTTCATGGGTTATGACTGCATCATCGCAAATGACCATGTCACAGACCGCCTCAACTGTTAATGTGACTGTTCCATCTTGATTTTCTTTGATGTCGACAACCTCCGGCAGAGAAGTTCCAAAGAAGGTAGGCGCATAATTGAAGCACCCAAGTCTCGCCCAAAGATAGGTCTGGTTTTCCTCATCAAATACTGCGTACTCTCGTATCTGCTCCGCTGTTATGGGAAGATACTCCATAATCAGACTTTCGAACTCTTCTTTAGGAATGCCATTTGGATAATCTTCAGAATTGAACTTTTCTCCATATTTCATTCCATACAGATATTCAAACATTCCGTTATAATCCAACTCACTCATATTTTCTACATTCCAGTTGGAACACAAAAGGTTCTGTTCCTGATATCCAAGCCCCCGAACACAACGTTCAGACATTTCACACTGTTCCTCTGTCATAGGTTTTATTCTGATCAGGCAGCTTCCATCCATAATTTCACTAACCTCTGGCGGCTCTGGCACACACAGCTCATAGCAGAACCATCCTTTTTCCGTGTATTTCCATTCTTTGAGTCTCGTATAAGAAATGTACGAAATTCCCGGCTTGTTGTCAGCATTCCAGATTCCTCTTGTACTCACAACATACATATCCGTTCCATCAAAAATGAATTTCATTCTGCCCAGTCCACCATCATTGTGGATTTCATAAATCACCACAGAGCCTCTTTTCCCTTCCATACATTCTTTCAGAAAACTGTCAACACTTTCATAATTCTCCATGTTAGAATACGTTACCATCGTAGCAATTGGATATCCTGCGTCCTTTACCTTCTTCTGAATTTCAAGAACCGTTTGATCATCCAAAACAACATTAGATGCTATCCCTTTATCTGCTGTTTCATAAATGTCAAGATAAAGTTCCATCAGCTTTTTACAGTCAGTCTCAGCTTCTTCCCTTTCCTGTTCATCTACCGGAAGATCGTAGCCCTTTTCCCATTGTACTGCAGCCTCTTCCTCAGTATTTTTTGTTTCCTCCGTGGAAGATACTTCTTCCGTATCTTCCACAAGAGATTCTCCCGCAACACTATCTTCTTTTCCACAGGCACACACGAAACCCCCAATCAGAAATACCATGATCAGTAGAATGCTCTTTTTCCTTAATACCATAAAATCATCCTTTCGTTCTTGCTATTGGCGGCAGTTCCAATTCAATTTGTTCTATAGAATTGGAAAGATACCTGAAAGTTCCGTCTTCAAATGGCTGGACCACAACCGTATTCCGAAAAGCGAGATCAGAATTATAATCCGGCCATACTCCATCCACGATAAGTGTAATCGTTCCATCCGCATTTTTTGTATAGTCAACTACTTCTCCAAAAGGTGGGTATGGGCTGGCATAAATCATCTCATATTCATAGCTGTTACTCCCTTCATCATACCCACAATACTCTCTTAACTGTTCTATCGATACTGGAAAATAGGTGGTCATTATCCTTTCATATTCCTCTGCCGGAATCTTCCAATCCTCAGTTTTCAGATTTTCACCCGTGGAAATTCGGTAAATATCTTCATACATGCAAGGCATCAAAATATCCTTTACATTGCTACTGTTCCAGTTTGTGACAAGCACATTGTAATTCACATAACTTAGTCCTGATATGTATTTCTCCGTCAGTTCCTGGCAGTCTTCCGGAAGCGGTTCTATTCTCCAATACTGTCTCAAACTTGCATGTGCAATCACATATTCATATGCGTAGATAAAATACCCTTTTTCCGTAAGTTTGATTTCAGCCACATTACTTACCGAAGTTCCCTGTATTTCAGGCACTCCACCTTCCTTCCAACGAACACCTATATAATAAGTCTGCAACTCACCTTTCCGGTAAATAAAAGTAACTGCTCCAATCAGTCCATCTCTATGTACTTCGAATACCGTAACCATTGAGTCCCGTCCATCCAAGTAATCTGCATAAAATGTTTCGACTGCTTCATGGTTTTGCATGGCAGTATCTTCTTCAACACTTACCAGACCGCTTCTG
>OLOZ01000408.1_pt1 | contig 41340 bp, 55 predicted proteins | sample 1673021 | NCBI WGS metagenome assembly OLOZ01 (sample SAMEA3136747, study PRJEB25190) | human gut metagenome | biome: human gut; feature: human-associated habitat; material: faeces | place: Austria | collected 2013 | reverse complement strand
TAAAGGCAGTGAAAGCACTCTCCGCAGAGGGAATCAAGACCAACGTCACACTGATTTTTTCCGCGAACCAGGCACTTCTTGCGGCAGAGGCAGGGGCAACCTATGTATCCCCGTTCCTTGGAAGACTTGATGATATCAGCCAGCCGGGGATTGAACTCGTGCGCACGATCGCAGAGATCTTTGATATCTACGGCTATGAGACCGAGATCATCGCGGCATCTGTCCGCAACCCGATCCATGTGACGGACTGCGCACTTGCGGGAGCGGATATCGCAACAGTTCCGTACAAGGTGATCGAGCAGATGACGAAGCATCCGCTGACAGATCAGGGCATTGAAAAATTCCAGGCGGATTACCGTGCAGTATTTGGAGACAAATAAAAACAGGCGGACAGTTTTATGTATGATATGAAACCGTATTTACAGAAGATCGATTCTGTAATTGAAAAAGGGCCATGGAAAGACACCTGGGAATCCCTTTCGGGATACCGGGTGCCGGAATGGTACCGAAATGCGAAGTTTGGCATTTTCATTCACTGGGGTATTTACAGTGTCCCGGCGTTTGGAAATGAGTGGTATTCCAGAAACATGTACATCGAGGGGACACCTGAGTTTGAGCATCATGTTGAAACGTATGGGAAACAGTCCCGGTTTGGCTATAAAGATTTTATCCCGATGTTTCGTGCAGAGAAGTTTGATCCGGCTGTGTGGGCGGATCTTTTTTTTGAGGCAGGCGCAAAATATGTGGTTCCTGTCGCGGAACATCACGATGGATTTCAGATGTACAAAAGCGGGATCTCGCACTGGAATGCGTATGAGATGGGGCCTAAGAGGGATGTGCTCGGCGAATTAAAAAAATGTGTGGAAGCCCGTGGAATGGTGGCAGGAGCGTCTTCCCACCGGGTAGAACACTGGTTTTTTATGGGACATGGCAAAGACTTTGAAAGTGATATCAAAGGACCGATGGAGCGCGGCGATTTTTACTGGCCGGCAATGCCGGAGCGCCCGCATTATGACCTGTTCAGTGAACCGGCACCGACGGAAGAATTCTTAGAGGACTGGCTTGTGCGCACCTGTGAGCTGATCGACTGTTATCGCCCGCGGATTTTATATTTTGACTGGTGGATCCAGCACAGCGCCGTAAAGCCTTATCTGAAAAAGGCAGCGGCGTATTATTATAACCGTGCGGCGGAATGGGGCGTGGCTTAAAGTCAATGGCGAAGCGGTTTACGGAGCCGGAATGTGGCGTGAGTATGGCGAAGGACCGACAAAGATCGTTGAGGGACAGTTTTCTGACGGAGTAAAGAAAAATTTTACGCCGGATGATTTCCGCTTCACCATGGCAAACGGGTATCTCTATGCGACCGTGCTAAAATGCAGGGAAAGCGGAGAGTACTGCATCCGGACGCTCGGTGAGCGCGATGCCTTAAAGCAGGCAAATTTCCATGGGATCATTAAAAATGTGGAAGTGTTAGGCGGCAGAACAAAGGCAGACTGGAAACGGGATGAGGAAGGACTTCATATCCACACGGAAGAATACCGTAAGATGCCGATGGTATTTCAGATACGGGTTGATTAAAAAGAATAAAAAAGAAATTTCTGCTCATACTAGATCTGAAAACAAATACATCAGATTTATGTGAGGAGAAAGAAAAATGGTTTTAACAGACAAAGAAATGAACGTGATCAAAGACTTGCAGACACAGGAACAGAGCTGTGTGGAGAAGTACAAAAAGTACGGTGAACAGGCAAAGGATCAGGAGCTGAAAAACCTGTTCGGCCGTCTGCAGAAAGAGGAGCAGAAACATTTAGATTCACTCGGACAGGTCTTAAACGGACAGGTTCCCTCCTGTAACTGCAATGATTCAGATGGAAAGGACTATGAGCCGAAAGCATCTTATACCCAGCTTGGCAACCCGGAAGACAAAAAGTCTGACTGCTTCCTCGCAACAGACTGTATCGGAACGGAAAAGCTGGTATCTTCCGAGTATAACTCAAATGTTTTTAATTTTGGAGACCCGGAACTCAGAAAACTTCTGGCAGATATCCAGATCGAGGAGCAGAACCATGCGGAGATGCTCTACAAATACAAAGAGGCAAACGGAATGTCATAGATGACAGGATGAGGGATTCCCCCGGATGGACTTCGATAAGAAGACTTGTCCGGGGGAGTTTTGGCTTCGATTGATAACAGATTTGTACTGGTACGTTACTATTCCGAAGGAAAAACTGCATGTGAAGACATGTTTCCTTCTGGCGGAAAAACTTGGTAAAATAGAAATTGAAAAATCAGGGACTCAAGGATAGAGGGCGTCCGGCTAGACGCTCTCTTTTTTTGAGATTTTTAATTAATATCATTATTATTTTTTCATTGTTTTTGCACATATTTCATTTTAGAATTTTCAAAAGTTACATATTAAAGATATAAAACATGGTGGAGCTAAAAATATGCAATTTAAAACTTAGGCGAGGATTCTCGAATCTGTTATGTCCATTCCCGCAAAAATGTGGTATAGTAATCTGTAAGTATTTTGACACGGGAGAACAGATATGGATCTTTTACATGAAAAATATGAGACATTGCAAAATTATTTAAAGGAGCTCGGCAATGTGGCAGTCGCGTTTTCCAGCGGCGTGGATTCTACATTTCTGTTGAAAGCGGCACTGGATACGCTTGGCAGAGAAAACGTGATCGCGGTCACAGCGTCTTCCTGTTCGTTTCCGAAGCGGGAATTAAATGAGGCAAAGGAGTTCTGCGAAAAAAATCAGATCCGGCATATCGTCTGTCAGTCGGAGGAGCTGGATATTGAGGGATTTCGGAACAATCCGAAGAACCGCTGTTATCTCTGCAAGCATGAATTATTTAAAAAGATACTGGCAATCGCGGAGGAGCATCAGATAAAGGCTGTGGCAGAAGGCTCAAATATGGATGATAACGGGGATTACCGGCCGGGGCTTGTCGCAGTGAAGGAGCTTGAGATCAAAAGTCCGCTGCGCTATGCGAAGCTTTATAAAGAGGAGATCCGTGAGCTTTCAAAGGAGCTTGGACTTCCGACCTGGAATAAACAGTCGTTTGCCTGCCTTTCTTCCCGGTTTGTCTACGGGGAAACCATAAGCGAGGAGAAGCTTGGCATGGTGGATGCGGCAGAACAGCTGCTTTTGGATCTCGGATTTCATCAGGTGCGGGTGCGCATCCATGGAAATGAGAGCGGGCTCATCGCGCGGATTGAGATCATGCCGGAGGAATTTCCACGGCTGATTGAAGAAAAGACGCGTACACAGATCTATGCGTATCTGAAAAAAATTGGATTTTCCTATGTTACACTGGATCTGCAGGGGTATCGCACCGGCAGTATGAATGAGACGATTGATACAAAAATAGAAAAACAGGAGTAGATCATGTTAAATCAGTTTTCAAGAACCCAGCTTTTACTGGGGAAAGACAATATGGACCGGCTGGCAGAGGCAAAGGTGGCGATCTTTGGGATCGGCGGAGTCGGCGGTTATGTGGCAGAGGCACTTGCGAGAAGCGGCGTTGGTTCCTTTGTTCTGGTAGATGATGATAAGGTATGTCTTACCAACCTGAACCGCCAGATCATTGCGACGCGTAAGACAGTCGGAAAATACAAGGCGGAAGTAATGCGTGACCGTATTTTAGAGATCAATCCGGACGCGGAGGTGGAGGTAAGAAAATGTTTCTATCTTCCGGAAAATGCGGATGAATTTGACTTTAACGAGTATTCCTATGTCGTGGACGCAGTGGATACCGTGACGGCAAAATTAGAGATCATCATGCGCGCGAAGGAGTGCGGGGTACCGGTCATCAGCAGTATGGGAGCCGGAAACAAGCTCGATCCGACCAAATTCCAGGTGGCTGACATTTATAAGACCAGCATGTGTCCGCTCGCAAAGGTCATGCGTCGTGAGTTAAAGAAACGCGGAGTAAAGAAATTAAAGGTAGTCTATTCGACCGAAAAACCGACCAGACCGCTTGACGATATGAGTGTGAGCTGCCGGACAAACTGTATCTGTCCGCCGGGAGCGGCACACAAATGTACCGAGCGCCGGGACATCCCGGGCAGCGTGGCGTTTGTGCCATCTGTGGTGGGACTGATCATCGCGGGCGAAGTAGTAAAGGATCTGACCATTCAAAGAAAAGCAGAGTAAAAGAAAAAAATACTGGGAAATATCAAAAGGGCATTCAAAACCGGAGAAAAACCGGATCTGGATGCTCTTTTTTGTAATGACGACGAGGAAAATAGACGCCGTGCTTGCACGAGCGTCCATTTGACGACCGTTGATCAGAGACGGGATGCGGAACGCATCCCGTCTCTGTGCAAAAATGCGGCTGAACACGTTTTCACGAATCGGTTTTGAAGAAGCGGAGCACCTGTGTATATAATCGTCCCATGAACAGGAGGGAAGGTCATGAACGGTACAACGAATGAGAAAACAGAAAACGATGACAACTTCATCATCAACGTGGAACATTTAAGCAAACAGTTTTTCGTGGATAAACAGCCGATGGAAGTTTTGCGGGACATCAATCTGAAAGTAAAAAAGGGCGAATTTATTACGATTGTCGGACACAGCGGATGTGGTAAGAGTACATTATTAAAAATCATGTGCGGGCTTGTAGATTATGAAACCGGGACCGTAGAGCGGAACGGACATGCGGTAGAAGGACCCGGTCCCAACTGTGGAATGGTGTTTCAGGATCACAGGCTTCTGCCCTGGCTTAAGATCAAAGATAATGTGGGATTCGGGCTGCGCGGGATCTCGAAAGCGGAAAAAGAAGAGAAGGTCAGAAAGCATCTGGAACTGGTCGGACTAAACGGATTTGCAAACAGTTATCCGAGTCAGCTGTCGGGAGGAATGTCACAGCGGGCGGCGATCGCGCGGGGGCTTGCGAACAATCCGACGATCCTGCTTTTGGATGAGCCGTTTGGCGCGCTGGATGCGCTGACAAGGATACAGATGCAGAAGGAGATCTTAAAGATCCAGAAAAAAGAGGGAACCACGATGGTCATGGTGACACATGATATCGACGAGGCGATCGTGCTTGGAAACCGCATAGTGGTGATGAGCGCGAGACCGGGAGAGATCAGGGATATCATCACGGTCACAGAAGCGGCGAGAAGCCGGAACAGTGTGGATTTTACCTATGTGAAAAAGAAAATCTATGATTACCTGTTTGAAAATTCCGAGCAGGAAATTGAAACGGATTATGTGATCTAGGAGGTGCGAAAGATGAAAACAGATTGGATCCGAAAAGTAGTACTTGCGCTTGTGATCCCAGCAGTTATTGTACTTGTCTGGCTGTATGCAACGACTTATACGTCCATCCCGGGTGGGATCCTTCCCTCGATACCGGATGTCGGTCAGACGTTTTTGGAAATGCTTCGGAGCGGGCAGCTGAAAGAAGACCTTTTTATCAGCATGTCGCGCGTATTAAAGGGTTACCTGATATCAGCAGTTCTCGGCATATTTTTAGGTTCACTCATTGGAATGTACCGCCCGGTAAAAGAATTGTTTGTTCCTATTATCACAGTGATCCGCCAGATCCCGATGATCGCATGGATCCCGCTTATCATTTTATGGTGTGGGATCGGAGAGGCATCCAAGGTGGTTATCATCGTCCTGGTCGCTTTTTTTCAGATCCTGGTGAATACGCAGAGCGGGATCGAGCGCACGCCGGGCGGCTACCTTGAGGTGGCAAGGCTGTATAAGCTCGGAAGATGGCAGACCTTTGTAAAGGTTTATCTGCCGCATGCCATCCCGCAGATCCTGGTCGGGTTGAGACTTGGACTTGGCGGTTCCTGGATGGCGGTCGTGGCGGCGGAACTGATCGCGGCGACCAGCGGTATCGGATATCGGATGAGCTCCGCAAGAAGCAACATGCAGTCGGATGTCGTGATCGTCTGCATGATCGTTGTGGGGATCGTTGGAGTTTTGATGGATAAGGGGATCGGAATGATCTTTGAGGCACTGACCCCGTGGAGAAGAGTTGAACAGGCACAGAGAAAAGAGGGATAACGATGCAAAAAGAGATGACGTTACGGGAAAAAGCACAGAAACTATATGAATACGCGTTTACGATCGTGTGGACAGACGCGATGACGAGTGGTGACAGGGCGTTTTACACAACGCTGCGGCACAACCGGAAATTTATTGAGGCGGAACGCAGGATGTATAAGCCGAATCAGGATACGCTGTATTCCTTCCTGCCGATCCAGCTGGAACACACGCCATACATACTGGAAATACCGGAGTTGGAGGATAAGAGCAGATATCTGTTAGTCAATATTTTAAATCTGAAAACGGAGATGGTATTGACGAAAGGAACCAAGAATGAGAAAAACGGTGCCGGAAAATACATTATTCTGTATCGGGATGCCGAGATCCCGGAAGCATACAAAGATTATATTCCGGTTCGGAGTGAGGATTCCAGAAATTATTTTATCATCCGGTTGGAATCGTACGGGGAAAAAGACTATAAAATCACCAATGCCATCCAGGATCAGTTTGTGATGCGGGCGCTGTATCCGGATCGTATCAGGGAGCGGCCGGCGCTCCCGGCGGACTACAACGGACAGTCTTCTTTTATGACAGAGATGAAGCCGGATGAATTTATAAGGCGGCTCCTTGGAACGCTTGCAGATACCAGGCATGATGATCAGATGTTCGGTTATATGAGAGATCTGAAACTGACAGACGCGGAAGTTACTTATGATTCGCTGCCGCCGCAGTTGCAAGAAGAGATCCGTGCGGGATTTGCAGACGGGCTTCAGGCGATATTAAATTACACGGGAACCGAAGGTTATGAGTCAAACGGATGGCATGCATATATTGATTCCGTAGGCGATTACGGGAAAAAATACCGCTACCGGGCATACATCAACTATTTTGCGGTTATGCCGAACCTGTATACCGATACGATCTATCCAAACCTCGAAACAGATTCAAACGGGAACAAACTAGACAGCAGGAAGACCTACCGGCTGCATTTCAAAAAAGACGGTCTGCCACAGGCAAAATATTTCTGGTCTGTCATTTTATATGGCTCGCCCAGTGAACAGCTGGTCATCAATCCGTATAAAAAATATCTGATCAACAGCCATGGACTTCGGGATTTCTGCTTTAATGCGGATGGATCATTGGATGTCATCATAGGTCCAAAGAAACCGGAGGATGAACGGTATTTTGCGAACTGGATCCCGTCTCCGTATGAGGAAGATTCTTTCACACTTCTGATGCGGATCTATGGGCCATCAGAGGAACTGTTAGAAAAGAAATGGGAATTCCCTACCGTATTACCGATAGAATAAGAAAGAAAAGAGGAGATCAATTATGAGAAAACAGATGAAAAAAATAGGAACCGTTTTACTGGCAGCAGCGATGACATTCGGACTTGTCGGCTGCGACGCAAAAAAGGATAGTGCAGTTGTGGCAACGGAAGCTGAAACTCCGTTAGAGGAAAACGAAAAGGTGATCCGGATCGGCGGTTCCGGTTCCGAGGATTCCGCAATGAATCTGGAGCTGATGAATGTGGCATACAAACAGGGGTATCTGGAAGATGAGTTAAAGAAGGCGGGATACCGGTTAGATTTTACATTCTTTCCGGGCGGAGGCCCTGCGTTGAATGAGGCGCTTGCCGCCGGTGAACTGGATGCCGTTGTTTACGGAGATTTCCCGGCATTTGTGGGAAAGAGCAACGGGGCAGATACAACGCTTATCGCTTCGGTCAATGCGGATTTACAGTATGGCATTGTGGTCGCAAATGATGAAATCCAGGATCCGAAAGATCTGGAAGGCAAAAATGTGATCGTGCCGGAAGGAACAGCGATCCAGTATTTCTGGGAGAATTATGCGGCAGAAAAAGGAATCGATACGTCAAAAGTCAACACGATCAATGCGGTAGAAGACGCGGCATCCCTGTTAATGACGGGGGATGCGGACGCGATCGTATCTACGGCATACGGGATCCAGTCGTATGTTTATATGGGAGTTGGACGGATCTTGGATACCGGCGCAGGCATTGAAAATGCGCATTCTACTTATCTTACAGCAGTAAAAACTTCTTATTTAAAAGAAAACCCGGATGCAGCAGTGGCGATCAATAAGGCACTGATCGATGCCTACGATTCGGCTTTAAAGGATGCAAATGTGCTTTATACGTCCAGTGCAGGAACAAATCTTCCGGCGGAGGAGTGGGAAAAAGTATATGCCTATGATACCTCCTTTTCCTATCTGACACCGGAGATCACAGATTCTGAGCGGGAATACTTTGAGAATTTCAATCAGTGGCTGGTGGATCATAAGCTGCTCAAAGAGAAGCTGGATCTGGATGGCTTTGTGGACACGTCATATTATGAAAAGGCGGTAAAAAGTCTTGACAAATAGACCATAGAGCGTAACAATACATATAAACATATAAAAACAGTATGTAAATAGAAATATAGAATGAAAACAGAACGTAACATGGAGGGGGAGAGCCATGTCGATCAAAAAAATCGCAGAGCGCGCGGGGGTATCACCGGCAACGGTATCCCGCGTGCTCAATAATCCAAATTATAAATGCGCAGTGCCGGAACTCCGGGAAAAGATCTGGAAATCTGCGATGGAACTCAATTATACACCGAATAAGGCGGCACGCAGTCTGCGGACGGGCGAGGAAGACAGTGAGCATAAGATCTATTATATCAGTGTCTTGATGACGCGAATGGATAATGCCACGACGGATCCGTTTTTCAGTGAACTGCTCCGTGTGATCGAAAGCGAGATACATAAACAGATCGCGATCTTAACCAAGGTATGGTACCTGCCGCTTTTTTCCAACGACAAAAAATGCCGGACAGAAAATCTCGACCGGATCATTGAGGATATGTATGAGGAGACAGAACGTAAGTGTGACGGGCTGATCATCATTGGAAAATGTAATAAAGAGGCGTTAAAAAAGCTGAACCGCAAATATAAGAGCGTTGTCTCCGTCAACCGTAACTCAACGAATTATGAAGTGGATGAGGTGCTCTGTGATGGAAAAAAGGTCGCGTCGATGGCGGTGGAGCATTTGATCGGACTTGGACACCGGAGCATCGGATATGTGGGAGACTGCTATAATGAGGCGCGTTACCGCGGATTCTTAGAAACGCTGCACCGGCATGAGATCGAGCCGGAGTCATGCTATATCATACAGACGAGCCAGACCGAGGCAGAGGGCTTTGAAGCAATGAAAAAATTCTTACAGTCCGGGGACTGCCCGACCGGAATTTACTGCGCCAATGATATTACAGCGATCGGCATGTTAAAGTGCCTCAGCAAATATAAAAACCATTATTATATGCCGTCCATCATATCCAGTGATGACATTGAGGAGGCACAGTATACGCATCCAATGCTGACTACCGTAGGTTTGCCCAAAAAGGAAATGGGAAAATTTGCGCTGAACCTTCTGCTTGACCGTATGCGCGGCGGACACAAAAGCGTGGTGCGTATGGAACTGGAGGGAAAGCTGATGATCCGCAACAGCTGTACGCCGGTGGAAGAAAGCGGGTGGAGCGATTACTGCATTTAAATGGGCGTGTGGAAGGTCTGATGAAAAATATCCGGTGGAAAGTTCCCTGACAAAAAATAGCACTTGAAAAAAACATAAACCCTGTGATAAAGTATGTTAATGGAGGTATATGTAATATGAAAATATCGACAAAAGGGCGTTACGCGATCCGCGTGATGATCGACCTTGCAGAACATAACACAGGTGAATATATTCCGCTTATGGATATCGCGGGAAGACAGGAGATATCAGAGAAATATCTGGAATCTATCGTAGCGGTTTTAAGTAAAAATGATCTGCTCATTTCCCTGCGCGGAAAGGGCGGGGGATATAAGCTGGCAAGACAGCCACAGGAGTATCGGGTCGGTGAGATCCTGCGGCTCACAGAAGGTTCCTTTGCACCGGTCGCATGCCTGGAAAAGAAACCGAACCACTGCACGCGTGCGGTTGGCTGCAAGACGCTTCAGATGTGGGAAGGCTTTCAGAAAGTGATGGAAGACTATTTTGACAATATCACGATTGCGGATCTGGTCAATGATGATCAGGGTGCGGACAACTATGTGATCTAAGAGAGATCGTAGACGAAAATACAGAAGAATACATTATGGTATGCAGATTATAACAGGTGAAAGGAAAAGTACCGGTATTTCATTGCTCCGGAAAGGGGAGCATGGAATACCGGTGTTTTTTTTATATATTGTGCAGGTGAAAATCAAAAGTAAATGTCCGTTATCCGTGTTGGCTGACGGCGATTGAATAATGGACTGGCAGGTTAAAAATACTATTAAAAAGTCTTTGACAGTTGAGATCTATATTGTATAATAAAATAGAAAATATGAATTTCTAATTTGTGAGGTGCCGCTATGCTGTATGATTATTTAATCAACAATTATGATAAGGATGAACCGATTTTTTTATCAGAGCTTCCGGGAAATTCCAAAGATTATATTCGGCAGGAAATGAAGCAGCTGGTTGATGAAGGAAAGATTGAACGTTTATACAACGGTGTGTACTATCTGGCATATACAACGATTCTCGGTACAAAAGGGAAGGTGTCAATTAATAAGTTTGTAGAGAAAAAATATATATATCCGAAAGGAGTGGTTTCAGGTTATATTACAGGAATACAGTTTGCAAATATGTATGGATTTACCACACAGAATCCGGCATATATCGAGGTGTGTTCAAATGAGGCCACAACGAGACAACGGAAGTTGGATGTAGCAGGTAGAAAGATAATTGTATATAAACCACTTGCGCAAATTACAGAGGAAAACAGATCTGCATTACAGTTTTTGGATCTGATGTCAACGATTGACAGATACAGTGAATTATCAGGTGAAGATCTTCAAAAAAAGCTAAAGGATTTTGTGAAACAGCTTAACATTGATTTTGGAAAAGTGAAAGAATATATTTCGTTGTTTCCTGACAGGGTATATAGAAATATCTATCAAGGAGGTCTCATGAGTGAACTGGTATAGGAATAACGCAGCTGAATGGAAAGAAATAATTGAAACCGTAGCCCGTGAATTGGGAAGAACAGAACTGATGGTTGAAAAGGATACGATTCAATCAATGTTTTTACTGGAATTATCAAAATCGGAATTGCCTCTGGTCTTTAAAGGAGGAACGTCGCTGTCAAAGGCATATAATCTGATTGATAGATTTTCTGAAGATATAGATTTATCAATGAACCGAAAACCAACGGAAGCGGAAAGAAAAGCGTCCAAGAAACTGATAATAGATATAGCGGAATCTTTAGGTATGGTGTTAGCAAACTCTGACAGGATCAGATCCAGGTATGATTACAACATGTATGTGTTTCAGTATGTTTCGTTATTCGCTTCGATGCCAATGGAAATCATTATAGAGACAAGTTATTATCAAACGGCATATCCGACAGAAAAGCATGAAGTGGGAAGTTTTGTTGGTCGTTTTTGTAATGAAAGAGATATTACTTTACCATTATCTTTTGAGGCTGCTAAGGTATATATGAATGTACAGTCCGTGAAAAGAACTTTCGTGGATAAAATTTTTGCAATTTGTGATTATCGAATACAGCATATGCAGGATAGAGATTCACGCCATCTTTATGATATATGCAAATTGATGGGGCAGGTGGAACTGGATGATGAACTGGATGCTTTGGCAGATACAGTTCGGAATGATAGAATGTGTTCAAAAAACAATCCATCCGCTCAGTTAAAGTATATTATTCCTGAAATGTTAGACGAAATCATTCAGAGTAGATTTTACGAGTCTGACTATAAAAATGTTACGCAAAAACTGTTGTATGAAAATATGGATTATGATTACGCAGTGGAAAATGGAATTGCGATAGTTGCAAAATCCAAAGTCTTTCTTTACAGGGAATAGAGCAATATAGCTGGTACACGATGCAGAATACAAAGTATCCGCTTTTTTATTCTGTTTCCGGGAAAATATCGTCTTCCGTTTCTTTTATAGTTTTTACAACAAAAAAGAAATAAATGATGTGGCAGATCCATACGATGGCGAGTAAGATTCTGCCGACCGGAACAGATTTCATCATAAGGAAGCCGATGCCCATCAGAAAAGAGGCACTTCCGGTGATCGTAAACTTAGTGCGCAGTGTCATGCCTTTTTTTTGAACGAAGGATTCCAGATGTTTTTTGTACATAGAAGTGTGCGTAAACCAGTCATACAGCTTTTCGGAACTTCTTGCAAAGCAGAATACGGTTACAAGGTAAAATGGAACGGTCGGAAGAAGCGGAAGAACAATTCCGATGCTTCCGAGAATCAGACAAAGGAAACCAAGTGACAGAAAAAGCATTTTTTTAATCATGAAAAATCCTCCGTTGTATTTATCTTATCTTTGCGGGAACTGCGATTGTATTGCATGGTATGTATCAGGCAGAAGATGACAAGCAGCAGCGAAAAAACAGCATGTGCAAGTTTTAAAGCATGGATATCTGCAAAAGGATGTAGCAGGATGCCAGTGATAAAAGTAGCAATAACAGAAATAAAAAGCATCGTAGAAATAAGTTTGCGTTTGTTGTTATGCATGTGGAAACTCCTTTACGAAAAATAATTGGTTAGCAAAAACTAACTGGATGATAACAGAATTTCGGAGAGGAAACAAGAGAATCAGGGATGGGAATTGATGGGAAAAGGACGTTTTCTGCAAAAAAAGGACATTTTCTGCAAAAAAGCTTGAAAACAGATGAAAGAAACTTATTATTAAGCTTGAAAAATATAAATAATTAATTGAGAGGAGAAAAGAAGAATGGAAAAGACATTAAAATTAACAAAAGTAAAAAGAATGGTACTGGCTGTGTTGACCGTGAGCTTTTTGTTGGGGGTACCGATTACTTCATATGCAGCTTCATATACTCTAAAAACTCTTCGTTGTCCAAAATGTGGTTCGTATAATAAGAGTTATGGGTATGATGAAAATTATGGAAGTTATACCGTTTCAGTACCAGGTGGAAATTATTGTGAGGCATGCCATCAAATGGTACCAGAAGGAGAATATCATATTTATTATTATACTACAGATTTGTATTATTTCTTATGTAATGGAAAGTGTAGAGATACATTAAGCATACCGGACTGTGTGTATACAATGGAATACAAGAATGTTCCTACAGGGCATCATATTAGCAATTAGGGAGAAAAGGTATGAAGATGGATATTGGCAATATAGGTAAACAGACATATAGCTATTGTGAAACAACTAAACAAACGGCTACACGTAATAATAAATTGTTTTCAGCAGCAGATCAGAAGGCGGATGTGGAAGAAACGCTTCGGTACTATCGGGAATTATGCAGCGAATTCCCGGAAGTCAGTTTTCGGTTGGATGATGAGGAAGAGATGGTAAAAGCAGGAGTTGGCAACTGTTCTTTGGGTTATAATGGAAGTATGAACCAGATCGGTGAAAATTATGGAAATCCTTCCCAGTACAGTATCAGGCTGGATGTATCTGTGATCCGAAAAATGCAAAAGGATCCAGAATATGCGCGGAATATCAAAGGAGAGATCGGAACAATAAAGTATAATTACTCTGTATTGATGAATGACAGTGCGGCACCATATGGAGACGTATGCCTTGTAGAGAAAAACGGAAGCCTGGAAATTTCTATTGGGAGATCAAGAATGCCATATTCTACGGAAAAAGAAATTCGACAGATGTGGGGAAAGAAAGACAAATCAGAGAAATATTTTGAAAAAAAGATCATGCAGGTTCAAAATGAATTACAGGAAGCGTATATGAAAATGACAGAGAAACCGCACCGCCCATTGAAAAGAGAAAAAGTGGAAGAACAGGCTTCATGCTAGGATGAAAGCAGACGAAACATATATAGTTTTGCCTGCTTTTTGACTTTTATAGTTACAGTTGAAAAACGCCATAAGTTTTTGATGCAAGAAACCGAAATAAATAATGGAGTAAGTTGGTCAGAAATTTAGGGGAGATTTAAAATATGAAAATTGCGATATGTGATGATGAGATTTATTTTGCAGGGAAATTGCGGGAAATTCTGATGCAATATCTGGAAGAACGGCATATTGATTTTGAGATAGAACTTTTTTCATCGGGACGGGAATTTGTGGAACTCGGAGTGGAAATGCTGCAATATCAGATTATTTTTCTGGATATCAATATGAAGCAGATGGATGGGATCGAAACGGCAAAAAATGTGCGGGCATATACAGAGGAGAGTTTTGTTATATTTGTTACGGCATATATTGATTATTCACTTGAGGGTTATCAGGTCGGAGCATCCAGGTATATTTTGAAAAATAATTTGAATTTCAGGGAACAGATCTATGAGTGTATGGATGCGATTACAAAAAAGATGAAATGCTTTCTGACAAGAAAAATATTCCGTTTTCAGGAAGGGGAGAAAAAAATACGGATAGAAAATATTTTATATATAGAAAGCAAACTGCACAAACTGGAATTTAATATTTTGGAGCACGGACTTGCAACTTATACGATGTATGGTACGCTGAATGAACTTGAAAATGAATTAGAGGAGTATCCATTTTTAAGGATTCATCAGAGTTTTTTGGTAAACTTGAAATATATAAAATGCGTGACAGGCTATAAAGTTGTATTAAGCAATGGACAGGAATTAACGGTTCCAAGAGCAAGGTATAAAACAGTAAAAGATACATTTATCGCATATAAAGGAGAGCTGTAATTATGTTTCATTATATAAGCAGTGGGGCAATTATTATATTGGAGCTGGTCTGCTGTAACATATTTTTTGAGAGTTTTTGTGATGAACGGTCAGGACAGAAGAAATGGCGAAAAGTGCTTTTGGCAGGAGTATTTTTTGTACTGGATTATGCCTGTATTTTACTTCTGGCACAAAATTTTATATTAAAGCAGATTGCGATTATATGCCTGTTTATGATCATCATGTATCTGTATTATAAAGTCAGCATTGGAAAAGCGCTTGTGCTTTCAGCATTATATCAGGGACTGCTTTTGTTTGTGGATTATATTGCGTATATTGTGAATAGCAGTATTTTTTTGAAAAAAACAGTGCTGCAGACAAGTGAGACACTGACGAAAAGTCTGATTATCGTATTTGGAAAGATTCTGCTGTTTTTGTGCGTGCTATCCATAAGAAAGAAAATCGGGAAAAAATCAACAGAAGGGCTGGCAGATGCGGAATGGATCCGCTTTTTGTTTTTCCCGGTTTTTACCATTATTACGGTTGCGGCGATCATTATGGCGTTCCCATATATTAAGGATGGTGTACAGGCAAATGTGCTGTATATGATTGCGTTCGGACTGACAGGAATGAATGTGGTGGTATATGAGCTGATTTCAGATATTGTAGATCGTGGAAATAATCTTCATGAAAAGGAACTGTTAGAGCTTAAAGTCAGAAATCAGATGGAATTGTTTGAAATACAAAAAGCAAGAGCGCATGAGTTTAAAAATCAGATGTTGTGTATTCAGGCGCTATTGCAGGATCAGGAATATGAACAAGCAGGGAAATATGTGAACGGCATTATGACAAATTTTTCAGGTGAACGAAATGTGATCGATACGAATCACGCGGTAGTGAATGCAATATTAAATGCAAAATACGCAGAGGCAGTCAGCAAACAGATTGCATTTGTATTTCGGGTGAATGATCTGTCTAAAATACAGATTGCAGATGATGATCTTGTGACTCTTCTGGCAAATCTGCTTACAAATGCGATAGAGGCATGTGAAAAATGTCAGGAAAGAAAAGTAATCCGGTTTAAATTTACCGTGGAAGACGGTCAGGTGATTCTTGCGGTAAAAAATACATATGCGCAGCCGGTTGTTTATGAAGGCGGTAAAATCAAAACGAGTAAGACGGTGTCTCCGGAGGAGCACGGAATGGGTATTAGAAATATTATAGATGTGATCGAAAGATATCATGGGGCCTATGTGATTCAAAACAATGAAAATGAATTCTATTTTTCGATTTTATTTGATGATATCATGTCATTTTCTGCTTAAAATGTTCGATTTCTGCAATGCGCCTTGAAAAATGCCAAAAAATGGTTAGCATTTTTTATGAGGGAGGCACAAAATATGATAGAAAGACTGGCATATATGATGACAGACCAGATGGAAGAAGAAAATTTGCTGGTGAAGGAAATGAAGGATGAATATGTATATGCGTTGATTAACATAATGGAAAGGGGTATAACGCTAGCATCCATTTTCTGCGTAAGTTTGTTTTTTAAACAGATAATATCAATGGGATTTTTCCTGATATTTTTTTTGTCATTAAGAAAGCGAACTGGTGGTTATCATGCAGAAAAATTCTGGCAATGCTATTTGGAAACGGTGGCAACCTGCATGGTAATTATTTTCCTTTCTCCGGTAGTAGAGGAACATATGAAAATGCTGTATATTCTACTTGCAGGTTCTGTTGTCTTAATCGGTATAGTCGGGACAGTAAATCATCCAAATATGGCATTGAATTCACAGGAGCTTTTGGAATCTAAAAAAGCGTCAAGATGCTTGGTGGGGTTAGAGAGCGTGATCCTGGTATCTGCAGTCATATTAAACGTGCGTAACATTTATATATGTTACATGTCTGAGGCAATTATATTATGTGCACTCCTGTTGATTATAGCAAAAATGATAAAACAGGAGGTAAGTGAGAGTGGAAAAGAATAATTGGAAAAGAACAGTATTAGTGATGATTGAAAAAGTGACCAGACAAGAAGTTGAAAAAAATGCATCAAAATGGCCGCCGCTTTGTAATGGAATTTATCATCAGCCGAAAAGACCGGGAAGAGGCAAATATATGATTGGTTTGTTACTGGCGTGTAGTGTGGCATTTAGTACACCGGTAATGGCAAGTGAAGACACAAGTATAAATTTGACCGAAAATGAGAAAGAACAGGATATGGCGCAAATAACTGGTGGAGAAATGTTAGATTTATTTTCAGATGAAGAAAATAATCAATTAGATACCATGGCGGTGCCAGATAAGTGGGAGCCGAACAATACTTTAGAAACAGCTTATCCATATGATAAGCTTCCGGTATTGACAACAACAATAACGTGTAGTACAGATTTATATCGATTAGGCATGCGATATGGTAGTTTGGACTCGCCAGATGATGTGGACTGGTATACAGTTGATTTAACTGCAAATCAGAAATATTTTGTGGATTTACGGAATGTGGGTGAAACAAATTGGTATATTGAATTATACTATTCAGATGGAAAAAATAAATGTTATTATACAACAAATCCATCTGAAAAACCAGTGTATGAAAAGAAACCGGAAAAGTATTTATCATTTACAGCAGAATATACAGGAACTTATTATATAAAAATTGCCAATGGCGGAGACTGGGTGGATGATATGGACTACTTTTTCTATGTTGGACCAGTTACCCAGTATTTTGATCTGGAATTGCCAACTGGATCTACGACAATCAATGGAAATGGATACAGGACATATATTTGCAATTTAAAAAACCAAGTAGTACCAGCACATACTTCTATTGTAAAGATGGCAATTGTGGATAATTTTCCGAATGGAAATGTTTGCACAGAAGTAGATAAATATATGATGACAGGAGGGCGAACTTATTATAATAGAACTGGATATACAGAGATTCAGGGGATGGCAGGAGAGTCTCTGGGTCAGTTATGGTTTATCGGTGGAAAATGTGCGTCTTCAGAACACTTTACACGTTGGGGCGGAACACTGATTGGGAGATTTCAATGTGAGATGGAACCATATCCAGGCAATGAATTGGATCTGCAATAGGATAGATTCATTTGATAAAGATGAGGGAGGCGATTTGAATGGGTGTCACTGGTCTTGGAAGTACATTTTCATATAAATATAATTTTAAAACAGGAAAATTGTCTACGAAGGACGGAACACAGGATGATTTTGTAGATTTTTTTAATGGAACGTATGATGGACAGCAAATCGGGAATATACCGGAAGGCTTAAATGGATACGATGCGGAGAAAAGAGGAGGAATAAGGAATATACTTGAACTGTATGAAGAACAGGGGCTTTATCAAGATGTGTTTGATCTGTCAAAAGAGACTGAATATGAGATATCCGGTGAGATTGTAAATGCGGAGGAGGTAACATTTTCAGTAAATGGAGAAAAAGTGCTTACGGCGTATTATCCGTTATATTATACGTCGGAAGAATACCGGCAATTCAGAGGTTTTGCAAGACAGCCATTTGAAACCTATCAGCACAAAAATTATGATCCATCGGATAATAGTATGAATATTGCAGTAGGAGACACGATCGACCTGCGGAATGGATACATGCTGAGGATCGGGACAGAGCGCGTTGAGGTGAATTGCTATGGAAGAAAAAGTGCGAAGGAGGAGGAGAGAGTCAATATACTGGCGCAGGCACTGGAGGCGTTTATGCATTTTGCGGATCAACAGTGGGATTCCGATATGATTCAACAAGGCGGTGTCCCTATGCTTTTAGAACTTTTGAAAGAATTTGGGATAGATACAGGCAGGGAATTTACTGTGAATGGAACAAAATGTGAAGTGCGAAACGGAAAAATAGCGGAGGTTGGGAGTACGATGAGTTTTATACCGGCAGCAATTTACCAGACTGCGAGAAAACGGCAGGAGGATCTGCTAAGCCGTTCGCTTTCCAGATTGTATGCAGATGAGATGCTGGTGCCATTTTCGGAAAAGAAAAGCTAGGAGGATGAAATGGTCAGTGACATACGGTCTATACTCTCATAACTATAACTTGAAATCATAATAAGAAGTGCTATAATATGCAATAACATAAAAAAGAAAAGGGGTCATTAGAGATGTTAAGCAGTTACAGCGTATTTTTGCCAAGTTACAGTGTGGGAACGGATTGTTACCGGGAGATTCCGTATGTCACAAGAAAATATGGAACAAAGGCAGTTGTGATCGGCGGTAAGACAGCCATGCAGAAAGCAAAGCCGGAACTGGAGGCGGCGATCCGGGGCTCTAAGGTAGAGATCGTTGATTATATATGGTACGGTGGAGATTCCAACTATGAAAACATTGAGAAGTTAAAAGCAAACGAGACGGTGCAGAATGCGGATATGCTGTTTGGCGTAGGCGGCGGACGTGCCTGCGATACGGTAAAGACACTGGCAGATATGCTGGACAAGCCGTTTTTTACATTTCCGACGCTGGCATCCAACTGCGCGGCCTGTACGGCAATCACAGTTATTTACAATGCAGACGGTTCCTTCAAAGAATATTACTACATGCACGGACCGGCGTATCACACCTTTGTCAATACAAAGATCATTGCGGATTCTCCGGAGAAACTGCTGTGGGCGGGAATCGGAGATGCGCTTTCCAAGGAATGTGAAGTGCTGTTTGCAAGCCGTGACAAATTTATCTATCATACGCCGCTTATGGGACAGTGTGTTGCAAAAGTCTGTACCACGCCTTTGATCGAGTATGGAGCGGCGGCACTGGAAGCATGCAGAAAAAATGAAGCGGATTTTGCGCTTGAGCAGGTAGCACTTGACATTATTATGTCAACCGGAATTGTCTCCAATTTCGCGACCCACGAAAATCAGCCGGATCCGAAAGACAATTACTATTACAACAGTTCGCTTGCGCATTGCGTATATTATGGGGCATCGACGCTTCCGCAGTGTGAACGGCATCTTCATGGCGAAATTGTTTCCTTCGGTGTGCTCTGCCTTCTGACTTATGACGGACAGATAAAAGAGCGTGACCGGATCATGCAGTTTAATAAGAGTGTCGGGCTTCCGGTCACATTGGACGAGCTTGAGATATCCAAAGAGAATCTTACAAAGATCGCGGATAAGGCAGAGAGCGTGGTTGAATGGACGTATGTTCCGGGAACACCGACGAAAGAAAAATTTATCCGGGCGATGATTGATACCGATACAGCAGGGAAAAAGCTGGTCTTGTAAGAAAAAGTTGAAATGGGATATAATTATGGTATAATTAAGCCATAATAAGGAGGTATACATTATGCCGCAGATTATTCCTATTAAAGATCTAAAAAATACATCAGAAATTTCTGATATGTGTCATAAGTCGGACGAACCGATATATATCACAAAGAATGGTTATGGTGATATGGTGATTATGAGCATGGAGATTTATGAGTCTGTAATGCAGCGCTTTTCTATGTACAAAGATATAGAAGTATCTGAGAAACAGATTGAAACCGGTCAGGTACAGGATGCAAGAATTGCATTAAGAGAGATGCGGGGAAAGTATGGCTTATAAATTAGTAGTGACGGAACATGCCAATGAATTGCTGGATAAGCTTGTTTGCTATTTGTTATATAGAATAAAAAATGAGCAGGCAGCAAGACACTTGCTGGACGGTATGGAACATATATATGACAGATTGGAAACAGATCCATTTCAATTTCCAATCTGTAAAGATGCCTACTTGGCGAAAAGTGGTTATCGTGAGGCAGTTGTATCACAGATGAATTATATTGTGATATTTGATGTCAGAAAAAATATTGTAAATATAGTGGGGATATTTCATCAGTTGGAGGATTATAAAAGTAAATTACAGGGACATGTTTAGCACAATATCCCCATCTTCCCCTGTTTTCGATAAAAAAACGAAAACATCGTTCCAAACACCACAATATTAAGCAGCAGGATGCGAACATCCGGGATGTGACCGGAAGAACCCTGGAGCTCACCGATCAGGAGTCGGATCTGTTCGGTGTAGGTGAAACGTGCAATTTTTGCGATCGTATCATTGAACATGGAAAGCATCGGTAAAAAAGAAAAGACCATCATAACGGGAACCGTGACAGAGGATGCGGTCATCTGATTTTTACACTGAATACCGATCGTGGCGCCGACAACAATGGAAACCAGAATGCCGGTCGAAAGGATCAGTAAAAAGAAAAGGCGTGAAGCGAAAGTTACGCCGGTGAGCAGACAGCTGAACAGAATGCTGCCGGGCATGCATGCGAGAAATACATAGCAGCCGGTTCCGAGCAGATATTGAACAGGAGAAACACCCGCTATCAGCAGAACGCGGAGCGTGTGTTTCTCTTTTTCTTCGGAAATAATGGCGGAAATGCTGGTGAGTGGAGCCATTCCGACATACATGGAAGCAAACAGTGTGCCAAAAAAATTGGCAGGCATATTTTTCAGAGAGATCGCATTTGTCATAATGACCGCGAGCAGCGGAAACATGACAAACTGGATCAGGATGCTTTTGTTTTTAAACGTATCTTTGAACTGTTTTTTCAAGATGATAAAAATCGGATTCATAGCAGACTCCTTCCGGTGAGATGTAAAAATACCTGTTCCAAAGTGGGTTCCGAAGAGTGGATACTTGTGATCTGTTCTTCCTGTATCAGTCTTGCAACATGGGCGGCATATGCGGGCGCATTTGGAAATACCAGCTTCTTTCCGTTTTTCAGGGTCAGTGTCATCACATTTTTCTGATTGTATTTTAAGCAGATATCCTCCGGTTTTCCCTGTTCTATGATCGTTCCATTATTTAGCAAAAGAATATTGTCACAGAGCTTTTGGGCTTCATACATATTGTGCGTAGTCAGAAAAACAGCAGTCCCCTTTTTTCTTTCTTCCAGGATCAGTTCATGAATTTTTTCGGTGGTCGCCGGATCAAGACCGGACGTTGGTTCATCGAGATATAAGATCTGAACGTCTTTTAACAGTGCGCGGCAAAAATTTACCCGGTTGCGCATGCCTTTGGAAAGACTGCTTACGGTCTGCTTTTTTGCGTGGATCAGACCGGTTTTTATAAGAAGCGGCTCGATCCGTTTCCTGGAAACGCGGTAAAGCTCCGCAAACAGTGCCAGATTATCCCAGACAGTCAGGCGCTCATACAGGCCGAGATCGTCCATCATTACGCCGGCAGCAGGAGAGGGAACCGCCTGCGTTATCACGCCTTTATCCGGTTTTAACTGACCGGTTAAGAGATTGACAAGCGTTGTTTTCCCGGCACCGGACGGACCGAGCAGACCGGTGATCGTGCCGGAGTTTATCGAAAATGAGATATCATGCAGTACCGATTTTGTGCCATAGGAACAGCACAGATCATTTGCAGTGAGTAATTCCATCGGATGTATCCTCCTTGAGAGATTTCAGACCTTTTGCAAGATGTCTGTTGTCGGCGGATTCTTTCAGCACGGAAAGAACAGCACTGACTGCAAAGCAGATACCAAAACAGATGAAAAAGGCAAGCCAGCATTGGGGCTCACTGACCGGAAACCATCCAAATAAGTAGGCAAATACGCCGGCCAGAAAAATGACGCAGAGTATCATGAGGATCGTTCGTATGGCAAGTGACATTTTTTTGAAAAATGTATCTGTAAAAAATACGAAGCGAAATGCGGTGATGCATGCAGAGGACAGCAGGAACTGAAACAGCGTGGAAACAGAAAGTCCGCTGTGCCCCAGAACAAACATGGTCGAGTAAGTAGCAGCCTGATCTCCGATCATACAGGCAAATACCGCAAGGATAAGGATTGTGATCCCAAAGATCCGGAAAATCTGTGCAAGATAGTCTAAAAAATGTTTTTTGTTGTCCATTATTTCACCCCCAGTAAATGTTTGAGTTCCGGCGCGTATTGCCTGGATACGATGAGCTGTTCCCCGTTTGACATGGTGATCAACAGCCGACGGTCAAGGTAAGACCGGATCGCATCGATATTTTTCAGGTTTACGATACAGGACTTGTTGATACGCAGGAACAAAAAAGAAACCAGCTGCTGTTCGAGCTCATACAGACGTTTTGTGGTTTCAAAAACGTTGTCCTTCGTGTATACAAAACATTTGCGATCCACCGACTCGATATATAAAATTTCAGACAGTGCGAGTGTGGTTGCAGCGCCATGAAAACTTACCGTCAGCTGCCGGTCCATGATGCGCAGCGCGGCGATCAGCTGCTCGATAAAATGATCTTTTTTGCCGCATTGGATCGTGACGACGGGTTCGGCCAGTCCTTCTTTTATTTCAACATTGATTTGCAAGTAATGCACCTCCTGACAGATCCGATTCTATCAGATCTGGAATGCGAAGCCAAGGGGACTTGCCGTATGTTGCCGTTTTTGCGCCGTAAGTTTCAGAGAGAAGAGATTTGGTGTGTATCGTATGAAAATAAAAGAACGGTATTTCTTGTGTTATTTATAACATGTGTTAGAATGGAGCTGTCGGATGGCAGCTTGCATCTGAAAAAGGGGGATTACAATGAAGTATGCAGAGAAATTGAAAAAGGGTGATAAAGTTGCGATCGTAAGCCTGTCAAGCGGGATGCTGGGCGAAGAATTTTGCAGTCATAATATAGAAATCGGCGTAAAACGACTGAAAGAATATGGACTTCTGCCTGTATTTATGCCAAACGCGCGAAAGGGAATCACATATTTAAAGGCGCATCCCGAGGCGCGGGCACAGGATCTGAAAGATGCTTTTTTCGATGACTCGATCCGGGGGATCATCTGTGCAATCGGTGGCGCTGAAAGAAACGGGCGTATTTGATGTGGTTCATGGTGTTTTAGTCGGAAAGCCGCAGGATGAAGCTTATTATGAAGCGTATAAAAGTATTCTCACAAAAGTGATAGACAATGAAAGGCTTCCGGTTGTCTATAATGTAAATTTCGGACATGCGACACCGAGATGCGTCTTACAGTATGGAGCTATGGCAAAGGTAGATATGAGACAGAAGAAGATTTATCAAGACCAGTCCTGGATGTAAATGTTGACATTACAACAGAGCCATTTTATAATATGCGGATGAGGAGGCTTCTTGTTATGCAGATTTCAAGCAGATTTACATTGGCAGTTCATATTTTTGCCTGTATCGATACATTCAAAGATGATTATAAAGTGACCAGTGAGTTTCTTGCCGGGAGTACGAATGTGAATCCCGTCATTGTGAGAAAAATATTGGGGCAGCTAAAGGCGGCAGGTCTGGTAGAAGTCGCGAGAGGCTCGGGAGGGGCTTCGATCGCAAAACCGTTAAACGAGATTACCTTTCTTGATATCTACCGTGCGGTGGAATGCGTGGAGGGCGGAGAATTATTTCATTTCCATGACAATCCCAATCCGAACTGCCCGGTGGGAAAGAACATTCATAAGATACTGGATGAAAAATTACAGCGGGTGCAGGAGGCGATGGAGCGGGAGCTTGCGTCCATTACACTTGCGGATGTGCATGAAGATGCCCAAAAATATATACAGATGTGATATTTGAGACTTTGAAAGCAATACGTTTTCAGGGTCTTAAATTTTTTTGAAAAAAATAGATGTAACCATTGACATTACAACGGAACGGTAATAATATATATGATGTAATATTGATGGTTACAACAAGAAACAGCAAAAGACCGGTCAGTCGTTCATGAAAACAAAAAAGAAAAGAAAAAGGAGACCAGAGATGAAAAAAGTAGTAGAATTTTTACAGGAGAACCCGGTACAGTATTTAGCAACCGTAGGACGCGACGGAAAGGCAAAATGCCGCCCGTTTATGTTTGCAGGAGAGATGGATGGTAAGTTGTGGTTCTGTACCAACAATACCAAGGATGTATTTAAAGATATGCAGGAAAATCCGGAGATCGAGATCTCGGTTTCCAGCCCGTCCTATGCATGGATCCGGCTGCACGGCAGAGCCGTTTTTGAAAACAACATGGCTGCAAAGAAAATGTGCATTGCAAATCCGATCGTAAAAGGACAGTATGAGACAGCCGAAAATCCGATCTTTGAAGTATTTTATCTGGAAGAGCCGCATGGCGTGATCGCTGATTTTTCCGGAAATCCGCCATACGAGTTTTAAAGAAAATTTATTTCATCTGCCCGCAACTGCGGCAGAAAAATAGAAAGACGAGGAGAGCAGAATGGATCAGAAGGAAAGAAGAACGTACTTATTAAATTACCTTTTAGCGGAAAATCCGCAGGCGGGGATCGGTCGGATACCGGATGACGAAAAAGAGCAGAAAGCGCTTTTGCGCGGGCTAATGAATATCCGTATGCCACAGCCGGTTAGTTCGGATTTCCTGACGGTTCAGGATGCGTATTTAAAAGAGGAGATCTCGTCAGATGGGATTGTGGAAATGGCGGATCTTGTGCCGCTACAGCCGGAACTATACCTCTGGCAGGGCGATATTACCAGACTGAAATGTGATGCGATCGTAAATGCCGCGAACAGTCAGATGCTTGGCTGTTTCTGCCCGAACCATGGTTGTATCGATAATGCGATCCATACGTTTGCCGGTGTTGAGCTTCGGTCTGCCTGCGCAAAGCTGATGGAGGCGCAGGGACATGAGGAAGAAACGGGCAGCGCAAAGATCACGCCGGCGTTCAATCTGCCGTGCAAATATGTAGTGCATACGGTCGGGCCGATCGTTCACGGATGGCTTACGAAAAAGGATCAGGAGCTGCTTGGCTCCTGCTATCGTTCCTGCCTGGAGCTGGCGGAGGAAAATGGGGCAGAGAGTATCGCTTTTTGCTGTATTTCCACAGGAGAGTTTCATTTTCCGAACGATAAGGCGGCGGAGATCGCCATAAAAACAGTAAAGGAATATAAAAAGCGGACGGGCAGCAGGATCGAGGTGATATTTAATGTTTTCAAGGATCGTGACAAAGAAATCTACAGAAAATTACTCACACAAAATTGAAAGACTGCGGGCAGAACTGAACCGGGCGGATGCGGTGGTGATCGGTGCAGGTTCCGGCCTATGAAAAACTGCTGGAACTGGTAAAAGATCAGGATTATTTTGTGCTCACGACAAATGTGGATCACTGTTTCCAGAAAGCGGGATTCGATAAGAAACGCCTGTTTTATATGCAGGGCGATTACGGTCTGTGGCAGTGCGCGGGGCCGTGTCATAGTAAGACCTACGATAATGAAGCGGTTGTCCGGCAGATGGTCACGGAGCAAAGGGATATGCGGATCCCGGCGGATCTGGTTCCACGCTGCCCGAAATGTGGAAGACCGCTTACGATGAATCTGCGCTGTGATGATACCTTTGTAGAGGATGAAGGCTGGCAGATGGCGGCAGACCGGTACGAAGATTTTATCCGGCGGCATGCGGGACTGCGTGTGGTGTATCTGGAACTCGGGGTCGGAGCCAATACCCCGGGCATCATAAAATATCCGTTCTGGCAGATGACAGCGGGAAACGGAAATGCGACGTACGCCTGCGTCAATCTGGGAGAAGCGTATTGCCCTGCGGAAATAAGGGAACGCTCCATCTGTATCGACGGTGATATCAAAGATTTTCTGGATGAGATGTTAAAGGCGGACGTTTAAAGGTCTTGGCGTTCATGGGGCAAATTTCCCAAAGACAATTATAATCAAATTTAAGGTTGAGCACCCGAAACAGCCTGTGTTATTATGAAAAAAATAATAAAAGAAAGGTTCAAAGAGTGTTTTATGAAGAATTATGGTGCGATTGTGCGATAGCAATGGCTGTTGCAAAAAATAAGATCAGGCGATAGCCATTGCATTCCTCAGATTAAAATCAGGAGGACGCATATGAGCTATGTAAATGCAAATGAAGTTTTGCCGGACGATCTGGTACAGGAAATCCAGAAATATCTGGATGGACAGCTTTTGTATATTCCAAGAAAGCAGAGCAATGCTTTTTCATGGGGAGAAAAGAGCGGCATCAGAGACAAAATGGCAGAACGAAACAGACAGATACAGGTACGTTTTCATTCCGGAGCAGCGATCTCCGAACTGAGCGACGAGTATTGCCTTTCGGAAAAGCGGATCCAGGGAATCATACATGCATGTGAGTTCTCCACGAAAAACAAAACAGTCGATGGAGGACAACACAGTGAACAGAGAGAATAAAAGAAAATTATATGAAAAAGGTTATTATAAAACGCATGCCTGCAATGAAACTTTTGTATGCAAGGTCTGCGGAAGAACAGTAGTGCCGGAGGGAGCGGGAAGCAGTCACAGGAACCACTGTCCGAATTGTCTCTACAGTCTGCATGTAGATATAAATCCCGGAGACCGGGAATCCGACTGCGGCGGACATATGGAGCCCGTTGCTGTCTGGGTGAGAAAGAAGGGCGAATGGGCAATCATTCACCGCTGTAAGATGTGCGGGGCGCTTAGTTCCAACCGGGTTGCTGCGGATGATAACCCTATGAAGCTGATGTCGCTTGCAATGCAACCGTTAAGTCAGCCGCCGTTTCCAATCGAGCGTATCGAAGAGATGACAAGGCTTATGGGTGGAGACGGCAGCCTTAGCAAATGAAAGAGGACTGGGTGCGGTGACGATCACCACACTTTCTGAATATTTGGGGATAAAGAAGCCCTCGCTTTATAATCATGTGAAAAGTCAGGAAGATATCTATAAAGGGATTATGATCCATGGCTGGACAAATGGAGCAGGAGCGATCACAGAACGTATCCATGCGTCAGATCCAAAGGAGGCATTGCGTGCATATGCGAGAGCATTTTATCAGTATGCAGTTGAAAATCCGGGAATTTTTGAAGCGATGCTCTGGTATAACAAATATGAAAGCGAAGAGCTTTTGCAGGCAACAGAAAGGATTTATCACTTTTTCTTTGTGCAGACCGATAAGCTTAAGATCGACCGGAGCGTTGCGGACCACCTGCTTCGTACCTACCGGGCTTTTCTGGAGGGATTTTCACTTCTGGTGATCCATCATTCTTTTGGAAATCCGATTTCCATAGAGGAAAGTTTTGAGATATCGTTAAACGTTTTGCTGAAGGGGATAGAGCCGTACGAGAGGAGGGAAAGAAATCGTGATCTATGAACTCAAAGACACAAAAAAAGCAGAAAAGATATTTGATGGCTGGCAGGAGACGATGATCGATTCCTGTATACAGCAGGTAATGGGAAAAATATTTGTTACTGATCTAAAACATCCGAAATCGGCATGTGCTTTTCTGGGGTGCTTCGCCTTTTATTCCGGCGTACCAGATAGAGAACTGGTGAAAAATAAACCGGAAGGTTTTGTCATTATGGTGCCGCAGAACGAAGCCTGGGAGATGTTGATAGAGGAATGCTTCCCGGCAGCCAGAAAGGTTGTAAGGTATGCGATCAAAAAGAATACAACGTTTGATAAGGAAAAACTTACCGGGATGTTAAAACTTCTTCCGGAGGGCTATGTGATCCGTAAAATTGACGGGGAAATTTATGATGAGTGCCTTCTGAATCCGGAAACAGCAGATTTTGTTTCCGCGTTTCCGGATAAGGAGCATTATCTGAAAAACGGACGTGGAATTGTTATTTTAAAAGAGGACCAGATCGTATCGGGAGCATCTTCCTACACAAGATACAGACAGGGAATCGAGATCGAGGTAGATACGATTGAAACCGAAAGGCGAAAACATCTTGCGACAGTCGCCTGTGCTGCATTGATCCTGGCATGTATTGAAGAAGATCTTTATCCAAGCTGGGATGCCCAGAATATGAATTCGGTACATCTGGCGGAAAAACTGGGATATGAGTATTCTCATGAATATACAGCATATGAGGTTTAAGAAAAAAAGAATCAGTAAAGATCCCAATACGAAAAGATACAGTTGTTTTTCCGATGCCCTGGAGGATCTTGATTGATGCAGTATGAATAAAAATGGTAAATGAGATATATCACACCAGGCGAAAAGTTCCATTGACGAAGGGGCTTTTCGCCTGGTTTTCTATGTAACAGGCTGTTAATTATGAAAATCAAAGCAAAAGCATAAAAATTTAAGAATTTTCACATAGACTTTGTTTTTTTCGTGTGCTATACTTTTTATTACATTGAGAGAGCGAAAATACAGTAATGAAAGGGGGAGTACGCGAATGACAGACAGTGAATTACTGCTTGCGGTTTACGAGGGCATGTCGGAACTGAACCAGCGGACAGCAAAGCTGGAACAGGGTATGACGGAAGTAAAGCAAGACGTGGCAGATCTGAAGCAGGACATGACAGAAGTAAAGCAGGACATGACAGAAGTAAAGCAGGACATGACAGAAGTAAAGCAAGACGTGGCAGATCTGAAACAGGATGTGACAGAAATGAAACTTTCTCTGGAAAACGAGACCAATCACAACATTCAGCTTCTGGCAGAGAATCATTGTGACCTCGTAGATAAGCTGAATCAGGCGATTCCGGTGGCGGATAAGGCACTTCTGAATGAAGTGCAGATATCCGGTTTAAGAATACGTGTGGACAGCCTTGAAAAAGAAGTCGCTGAAATGAAAGACAGAATCGCGTAAAAAAATAAGCTCCGGCATTTGCCGGAGCTTATTTGGATTAACAACCGAGGTTAAAATATTTACAGATCTTATTGAATAACTCGGAACAGCTATTAAAATTGAAACACATAGTTTTGTCCTCCTTATTTTTAGATTTTATTTTGTATGTGTTAGCTAAGCACAATAGAATTGTAACAATTCTGTAATATATTCGCAATAGGAGATCACTGGAAATGAGAAAATTACTTGTCACAGGCGGAACCGTATTTGTCAGCAGATATGTCGCGGAGTATTATGCGAAGAAAGGAGACGGAGTCTACGTTTTAAACCGGAATCACCACACGCAGCCGGAAGGAACAACGTTGATTGAGGCTGACCGGAGAGATCCGGGTGATGTGTTGAAATCCCACGATTTTGATGCGGTTTTGGATATCACGGCATATAATGGCGCAGATATTGCAGGACTTCTTGGCGGACTCGGACATTTTGGTACCTATATTATGATCAGTTCGAGTGCAGTATACCCGGAAACGGCAAAACAGCCGTTTTCAGAGTCGGAGACGCCTGGAGTGAACACCTACTGGGGTGCGTATGGAACCGATAAGATCGAAGCGGAGCAGGAACTGCAAAAGCGTGTACCGGAAGCATATATTCTGCGTCCACCGTATCTGTACGGCCCGATGAACAATGTCTACCGCGAGGCTTTTGTGTTTGAGTGCGCAGATAAAGACCGTGCCTTTTATGTTCCGCGCGATGGTGAGATGGGACTGCAGTTTTTCCATGTGCGGGATCTGTGCCGTTTTATGGATATCTTACTTGAGAAAAAGCCCGCGCAGCATGTTTTCAATGTCGGAAATGACGAGATGGTAAGTATCGCAGACTGGGTCACCGCCTGCTATAACGCGGCAGGAAAAACGCTGGAGCTGATCCCGGTGCGGGAGCCGGTAGAACAGCGGAACTATTTCAGCTTTTATGACTATGAGTATCGTCTGGATGTATCTGCACAGAAACAGTGGATGCCGGACACAATGCTGCTTGCGGATGGATTGAAAGAAGCGTATGAATGGTATCAGACGCATGCAGACTGCGTAAGGCGTAAGGATTTTATTTCTTATATTGATGAACATTTTGTTTAAGAGCAATATTTTGCATCATACCAAAACAGATGCCACAGGACATAGAGAAAGGGATATGACGTTTGCCATATCCCTTTTCGCGTTAAGCCTGTGCTTTGTTTTCTTCTTTATTTCCCGAACCGGTGAGGATAACCACCGTTGCGAGGATGCAGACAAAACCGATGATATCCGCGATCGTAAAAGCGGTATGCAGCCACAAAAAGGAAATGACCGTTGCGGAGACAGGTTCCAGGGCTCCGATCAAAAGCGCCTTGTCCGGGCCGATCACGCTGACACCCTTTAAAAAGCAGAGGAATGCCATGGTCGTGCCGATCAGAATAATGAGGATCAGCACAAAGATCCCTTTTTTGTCCAGAGGAACATAGAAATGCCATGGTCTGCCGATCGCGGTAAAAGCAACACCACCGATCAACATGCCAAATCCGGTGACGATCTGACTGCCCCAGGTGGCAACCAGACGCTCAGACAGCGTGGAATAAAATACGGCAGCCAGCGCAGCGCAGAGTCCCCAGAAAAGACCGCCCTTCGACAATACCATCTGGGAAGGATTTCCGTGTGTGGCGATCAAAAAGACACCGAGGAGCGCCAGCGCAATGGAAAAGATTTCTTTTATCTCCGGCTTTTTCTTTTTGGAAATGCAAACAAAGAACGGTACCATAACGACACTTAAAGTCTGCAGTACAGTGGCAGTCCCGGAGTTGGAATTCTCAATGGCGGACAGATATGCGTACTGGCAGAACAAAAGTCCCAGGATGGCAAAAACAATGAGATGCAGAGTGTCCTTTTTGTTTTTAAAGATCGCAAATGCCTCGCCCTTTTGCCGGATGAGTGAGAGCACAAGCAGAAAAGCTCCGGCGCCAAGCATACGGACCATCGTAAGCCATGCCGGATTCAGATTGTAATTCATAAAAAGGTACTGGCTCATGGTTCCGGAGAGCCCCCAGCTGATCGCACCGGTACTTGCGATGAGCATACCCTTATAATAATTTTTTCCCTGATTCATGAAAAAGATCTCCTTTGTACTGTAAAATCCTAAATTCGCAATGCATATTTTAGCAGAAAAATAAAAAAAATGAAACCACAAATAACAGAAAAAGGTATTATAGTTGTTGGAGGAATTGAAAGATGAAACAGATATTAAAAAAGATATGGACAGACAAAGGAATTTTATTTCTGGTATTGATGGCAATTTATATGGTACCGGCATTTTTCTTAAACGGTTATTATAAGCAGGTGATACTTGCGGCGGGCTATATCTCAATGATTTATTTTTACATACATATGCATTAGTCAGATGACGAAAGTGTTTTGAAAAAATGGGGAGTATAAAATGAGACAGAAGTATGGGGGATTATGAGGTTACATTCCCGGATGGAAATGTCTATTATATAGATAAAGAAAGCAGTTATTATTGGGGGATCATGCGTGAGGAAGAAGCCGCCGGGTCTGCCGCAGCAATATTAAACAGTATGGGTATAACGGATACCGAAGAAGAGACATTAGATTTGGTATCTACCGTGCCAATGCATACACTGGTGGATGCTCCGGACGCAAAGTACAGCCCGGAACTGATCCGTTCTGCGTTACTCACCTACCAGTCTTATTATGAGGGAAGCAGCATCTGGGACAGGGAAGATATGATACTTCGTATAACCGGTTTTTTATGGTTCGCGCAGGCGTTTATACTCTGTACGCTGGAATTCTGGATGGAGCTTGAACTGTTTAAGCTTTCCTGGCGGATCTATTATATGACGAAGGATACTTCACCACAGCTGGAACCGTCGGATAGTTACCGGACATTAAATATGGCTGTTCTGGTGGCTGGTATGATCGTTTGATTTTTTGATAAAAGAAAAATTGACGGGCGGCAGAAGGACATTTATACTGATTAGGAAAATAAATGGCAGTTTGCCGTTTTTATCATACAGACGAAAGAAGAACAAAAAACATGAACGGAACATTTTACGGCATCGGTGTCGGGCCCGGGGATCCGGAACTTATCACAGTAAAAGCATATCGCACGATCAGTGCGTGCGGGACACTGGTATTTCCTTCCAAAACAAAAGAAAACTGCTACGCCTATCAGATCGCGGCGCAGATCTGTCCGGAAATCGACAAAAAAGAACTGTTCTTTTTTGATTTCCCAATGAAAAAAGATAAAAAGGAGCTGGCGCAGGTACACGATACGATTTATGAAAAGATCGGCAGACGACTCGCGGACGGCGTGGATGTGGCATTTCTTACGATTGGAGATCCGACGGTCTATTCGACGTTTGGCTATATCAAAAAGCGGGCAGCAGCGGATCAGAAAGAAGTGCGTACTTTAAGCGGCATACCTTCCTTCTGTGCGGCTTGCGCACGGCTTGGCATTGCGCTGGGCGAAGGAAAAGAACAGATCCATATCATTCCGGGATCTTATGAGATCGGGGAGAGTCTCGGACTGCCGGGAACAAAGGTATACATGAAAGCGGGAAAAAAGCTCGCCGAACTAAAACAGATGCTTTTAACGGAAGATGCCAGAGCAAAGTGGGAGGTTTACGCCGTTTCCAACTGCGGGATGCCGGACGAAAAACTGTTTTACAGTGCAGAGAGCCTGACATCGGAAGAAGGATATCTGACGTTAGTCATTGTAAAAGAGAAAAAGAGATAAGATCTGTCGTCATTTTGCACAGGCCTTTTCGGGGATTTCATGCGCAGAATCACCAAAAATCGGGGCGTGCGGGAATCCGTCTTACCGAAACAGCGAAAATCTGCTAAAATAGGTAATAAAGGAGTGTGTAAAATGTTTGAAGTAGGAGATTATCTGATTTATGGTTTGAATGGAGTGTGCAGAGTAGAGGCAGTAGGGACAATGGAAATGTCAGGAATGCCAAAGGACAGATTGTACTACACGCTGATACCGGTTTACCAGTCGGGATGCCGGCTTTTTACACCGGTGGATAATGTCAAAACGGTAATACGTCCGTTGGTGTCACGCGAAGAAGCGCTTGCGTATATTGACCGGATGCCAGAAGCAGAAACGATCTGGATTCCGGACGAAAAGCGCAGGGAGACCTTATATAAAGAAGTGGTCAGAAAATGTGACCCGGCAGAATGGATCAGGATTATTAAGACCTTGTTCTTACGAAAAAGGGCACGTATTCAGGCAGGAAAAAAGGTGACTTCCGGAGACGAAAAGTATCTGCGGATCGCGGAAGAAAATCTTTATGGCGAATTTGCCATGGCACTTGATATGACAAAAGAAGAGACAGAAAAATTTGTAATAGAACGGGTGAAAAGCGCAGAGAAAAAGAGCGCGGTGACAGCATCCGAATAAAAAAAGGGAGAAGTTATGCATTGTATAGGAATTGATCTTGGAACGACAAACAGTCTGGTCAGCTACTGGGATGAGACAGAGGGAAAGGTAAAACTGATCCCGAATGAATTTGGAGACACGTTAACGCCTTCGGTCGTCGGATTCCCGAAAGGAGCAGAGGTCTTAGTCGGAAAAGCGGCAAAGGAAATGCTGATAAACGAGCCGGACCGGGCATTCCGCGAATTCAAGCGTGATATGGGCACCAAAACCGAATACCGGGTAGATAGAAAAAGTTATCTGCCGGAAGAACTCTCTTCCTTTGTACTGCGTCAGTTAAAGCAGGACGCGGAAGCTTATTTCGGGGAAGCGGTAGATGAGGCGGTGATCAGTGTACCGGCTTATTTCACGGATAAGCAGCGCTGTGCAACCCGCGTGGCGGGACAGCTTGCGGGACTTTCGGTAAAGCGGATCATCAATGAGCCTTCCGCAGCGGCACTTTCCTATCATGTGGATCGAATGGCAGACCACGCCGTCTATCTGATCTCGGATTTTGGCGGTGGAACACTGGATATTTCAATCGTTGAAGCGTTTGATAACATTGTGGAGATCCGTGCGGTTGCCGGGGATAACAAGCTGGGCGGCAAGGATTTTAACGATGCGATCGTAGACTGTTTTTGTGCCGAAAACCGGCTGAACCGGAAAAAACTCGGCAAAGAACAGATCGAACTGCTCTATAAAGAGGCGGAGGACTTAAAAAAATGCCTTTCCGTGCAGGACTCTGTAGAGCGGAGTATTGTCCTTGACGGACAGAATATGGTACTGTCGCTTACCCGGGCGCAGTTAAAAAAGCAGGCTGATTTTGTGTTCCGGCGTATGCTCGAACCGATCCAGAAGGCTGTGACGATGAGCGGATTTTCCCTTTCTGAGATCGATCAGGTCATTCTGGTCGGCGGTTCTTCCAAGATGCCGTTGGTGCAGGAGTTTATGCGGTCGATCTTTCATGAGCGTGTGCAGGTGGACAAAAATCCGGATGAGATCATTGCCCTTGGAGTCGGAACCGCAGTCGGGATCAAGGAACGCAAAGCGGGGATCAAAGATATGCTGCTTTCGGATATCTGTCCGTTTTCGCTTGGAACCTGTGTGAGCGATGGATCTTTTGCGGTTCACATTGAGAAAAATGTGATCCTTCCATACAGCAGAACCAGGATGTATACAACGGTGGAAGATAATCAACGGCAGATCGCGTTTCCAATCTATCAGGGTGAAAATATGATCGCGGAGGCAAATGAACTTCTTGACGAGATCAGGATTGACATTCCGCCAAGACCTGCGGGAGAGATCCAGGTGGAAGTTACATTTTCCTACGACATCAATGGGATCTTTGATGTGGATATCGAGGGCAGGGACTGCGACGTAAACATACACCGTTCTCTGGTCGTTGGAAATATGGGAATGAGCGCGGATGAACTGAAAGAGCGCAAAGACAGACTGGAACATTTAAAGATCCAGAATGATATCGTGATGAAATCCAATTATCTTGTGTACCGCGCAAATCGTATGTATCAGGAAGCCGGGGAATCCGAAAAGCAGATTCTGCTTGAAGAAATGCGAAAATACCGGGCCATACAGCAAAATGAGACCGATCCGAAACTGCGCAGGGAAAGCATCGTAAAATTTACCATGCTGCTTGACATGTTAGAGCAGGAAAAAGAAACGATAAATGCGGATCAGTTCTGGAAGGAAGACGAATAAGTTTATAAAAAATTTACCTGGAATTTACAGATTTAGAAGTATAGATTTTACCCATAACGCATATAATAATCTGATGACCTTATCAGAGGAGGTTACAATATGGATGGGAAAAATCATATGGGGAAAAAAGCCCTTGCCTTAAAAGAATGTCTTGATGATGCGGGTGTGATCTTAAAAAATGAATATGCGATTAGCCTGCTTATGTTCAAATTGAAAATGATAAATATTGAGCTGGAGCAGAAATACGCCCGCGCGGTGGTGCGTAATATTGACAGCAGGATCAAGTCCTATGACAGTATCTTAAAAAAGCTTCAGCGAAAATCCTATGACATTTCTTATGCTGCTGCAGTGGAAAAATTAAATGATATTGCAGGGATCCGGGCAGTCTGCTTCTTTGTCGATGATGTTTATGAGATCGCCGAATACTTAAAGAACCAGGGCGATCTTATACTTTTAAAGGAAAAAGATTATATCAGAGAGCCGAAGAAAAACGGTTACCAGAGCCTGCATCTGATCATGCAGGTTCCTTTTTTTGACAGAGAGAAATGTACTTACATAAAAATAGAAGTGCAGCTTCGAACCGCGATCATGGATTCCTGGGCGGAACTTGATAATCAGCTCTGCTACAAGAAAGATTTCCTGAATACCGCGCATGCGGAAGAGGAATTGAAGGAATATTCGGCGCTGGTGGTAAAGATGGATAAACAGATGCTTCACCTGCGGAGGCAGATCAAAGAATGTAAAAGTAAAAAATAAAAAGACCGCTTGCCGTTGCGAAAAAGCCATAGTATTATGGAAGCAGAATACAGTGACGTGAGGAGAAAAATATGATCAAAAATGTAATTTTGGATGTGGGAAATGTACTGGTAGATTATTGTTGGGAAAAACACCTGGCTTCCTTTGGATTTCCGGCGGACATTGCAGAGCGTGTGGCGAAGGCGACTGCGCTGAGTGAAGACTGGGAAGAGTATGACCGTGGTGTGCTGACGGACGCGGAGGTTTTAAACCGTTTTATTGAAAACGATCCCGGCGTGGAAAAAGAGATCCGCATGTATGTCGAAAATTTAAGCGGTGTCATAGAGGTATATCCGTATGCCGAAGAGTGGATCCGTGCGATGAAAGCGAAGGGGCTTCATGTTTATATCCTTTCCAATTACGGATCAAAGTGCTATCATGATTGCGGCAGCAAAATGGATTTCACCAAACTGGTGGACGGCGCGGTATTTTCCTGGAGGGAAAAAGTCATAAAGCCGGATGACGCGATCTATCAACTCATTCTGCGGCGTTATCAGTTAGCTGCCGGAGAATGTGTATTTTTTGATGACCGCAAAGTAAATGTGGAGGGTGCGCGCAGAAACGGCATCCTGGGTATTGTGTTTGAAAATTATGAACAGGCAAAGCAGGAGCTTTCGGTGCTGCTCGGTTAGGAGACAGATATGGAAATGACAGGAGGAAAAGATAAACGATGTTTGACCGTCAATCTATACATGTCGCGTTACTTCTCTGGGGCTTTATTTTTGCCTGATCGCGGCAGTATGTATGTTTGTTGGAAAAAATTTTGACAGGGAAAAAAGAAAATGGATGTTACTGATGCAGCTGTCCACGGCAATACTTTTGTGCAGTGACGCATTTGCATGGGAATTTCGCGGAAAACCCGGAATAACCGGATATTATATCGTCCGCATTTCAAGCATATCATCAAAAAAGCGGTGATGGGCGAAGATAAATAAGAGGGGTTATAAAAAATTCCGGATCAGGAATGATTTATAACCCCTCTGTTTTTTTCATCTTTACCTGCGGATATCCGCCAGAACGTCATTTGGGATCACGAAGGTAACACACCCCATAGACATGGGTGCAACATCGCCCTCGTTAAAGCAGATGACAACTTCACCATTTTCATTCAGATAAAAAGAAGTATCATCGGTGATGGATTTAAAATCCCATTCCGGCATATCAGAATCCAGCCAGTAACGGACATTTTCATCCGCTGCCATCTGAGATTTCATCTGTTCTTTGATATTATCGCTGATGACATCGATATAATCACTGTCCGTGCGAAAGAGATCCGGCAGGGATATACGTTTTCCGGTATCAAGGTCAATGGTGTAGTAATAATCCCATTCCGCACCGCTTCCGGCGGCCTGATAACAGATGAGCTTTAGGGTGAAATACTGCTCAGTTGTGGCAAGGATCTCGGATTCCACCGTCATGTTCTGATAACCCTCTTCGTTTTTCTTACTCTCTTCAAATTCAGCAATAAGCTGATCCGTGATGGTCTGGATCTCGGCATTGATCTCATCCGTTGTTTTTTTCGTCTGTTCAGAGACTGCCGGATCGGGCTGCTTAGTTGCTTCTGTATCCAAAGTGATCTCCGGTACCTGGATGTCTGCGCTGCTTCGGTCATCTGAATACTGATAATCCCGGAACGTAACAACCTTAACCCACTGGGACAGAAGCGGAACGCGACTCATCGCGTAAGCAACGGACTGTGAGGTGTTTGGCAGAACAGTGAGAAGAACCACAATGGCAGCAGCGGCGCCGGTAATCTTTCGCCGGAGATGGGAAGTCTGTTTCCTGCGATTTTCTTTTTTCGCCTGTTTGATCTTTTCTTTCATTGCAAGCACCTGTTCTTCGGACATGGTGTGCTCTTTATATTCCTGTTTTATCTGATCCCAGTTTTTATTTTTGTTTTCCATATGATAAAATCCTTTCTTTTGGCAGCTTTTTATGAGAATATCCGGTCATCTTTCAGACAGTTTTTTAATTTTTGCAGGCTGCGGTAGAGCCTGCTTTTTACCGTGTTGATGTTCTCGTTCATAACAGCCGCGATATCCTCAAGTTTCATATCTTCAAAGTATTTCAGTTCCACGATCATGCGGTCGTGGTCCGACAGTGTTTCCAATGCGCGTTTTAGATCGATATCCTCATAAATGTCTTCGGAATGTGGTTCCTCAGTCACAGAGTCCAGTGTTTCCTCTTTCCGCTGCCGGTAAAAAGCAAAGATCTCATTTAACATGATGCGGTAGAGCCAGGTACCGGCATATGCAGTGTCTTTTAAAGTACCGCAGTTTTTGATCGCTTTGTACGCCCCGGTCTGTACGATGTCTCCGGCATCAGCATCATTTTTGACGTAGCTGTATGCCAGCCGGTAGTATTGGTTGTAATTTTGTAAAAGCAGCTGCTCCACAGTGCTTTCTTTTTTCTTTTCCGTTTTTTGTATCACGAAGATGGATACCTCCTTTTTGTTGTTCTGCTTATTAGATGATAGAAACGGATAAAAAAGTTTCAAATCCTTAAAAATATTTTCAGCTGATTTTCAATTCAGATTTATCTAAAGTCTTTCGTTTGGTAGAAGAATAGTATCTATTATACAACATATCTGCCACAATCTGTCATCCGACTGCACAGAGGATGCTTTCCCGTCGTTTCAATAGTATCGGTAAAAGATTTATTTCTGGCAGAAAATTCAACTTTACAAAACACATGTTCGGACATATAATTACACTACGCATGCATGGTATTTGGCAAAATAAATGTACAGGAGATCCGGTGGTATGAATGAGAGAAAATATATTTGCATTGACTTAAAGTCATTTTACGCGTCAATAGAATGCGTGGAAAGAAAACTTGACCCGATGACGACGAATCTTGTTGTCGCGGATCCTGAGAGGACGGATAAGACGATCTGTCTGGCAATTACACCGGCGATGAAAAAGCTGGGGATAAAAAACCGCTGTCGGGTCTTTGAAATTCCAAAAGGTGTGGATTATATCATGGCACCGCCCCGGATGCAGAAATATATAGATTATGCGGCGGAAATCTACGAGATCTATCTGAAATATGTCTCAAAGGAAGATATCCATGTGTATTCAATCGATGAGGCATTTATGGATGTGACGGACTATCTTGGCCTGTATCATATGACCGCAAGGGAACTGGGGCAGCGGATCATGAATGATATCAGTGAAAAAGTTGGTGTGAGAGCGACATGTGGAATCGGGACGAACCTGTATCTGACCAAGATAGCACTGGACATCACGGCAAAGCATGCAACGGATTTTATCGGAGAGCTGGATGAAGAGTCATATCGGAGATCCTTATGGAGGCACAGACCGCTGACTGATTTTTGGAGGATAGGTGCGGGAACCGCGAAGAAGCTCGCAAATTACGGAATTTATACGATGGAAGATATCGCAAAAACGGATGAAGATTTTTTGTATCGGTTGTTTGGGGTAGATGCAGAATTACTGATCGACCATGCTTGGGGGAGAGAGCCGGTAACGATAGCTGATATCAAGGCATATAAGCCCGGTACGAACAGCATAACCAATGGTCAGGTTCTGGCATGTGACTATAATTATACGGATGGGGAACTGATCATAAAAGAAATGACCGATCTGCTGTGTCTGGATCTGGTCGCAAAAAAGCTGGTCTGTAAATCGATCACATTGTATGTGGGGTATTCGAATCAGCTGAATTTGAACCCTGCGCATGGTACCGTGAGTTTTAACGACGAAACAAATTCCGATATGGCTATTATTCCGGAAGTTGTCAGGCTGTATCGAAGAATCGTGAACCCGGCATTTGCAATTCGGCGTGTCAATATAACATGCAATCATGTTGTTCCGGAAGAGTATCACCAATACAGTTTCTTTGCAGATGCGGCAACGTTAGAAAAGAATCATAAGGTGCAGGAAGCTGTGGTTGAAATAAAGAATAAGTTTGGTAAGAATGCTATTTTAAAAGGAATGAATCTGGAAAAAGCTGCGACAACAATGGAACGCAATCAGCAGATTGGCGGACATAAAGCAGGAGAGAGGGATAAGTAATGCCAAAAAGACCGAGGAATAAAATGCCGGTCAGTGACCGGGCGAAACAATTTATGCCGTTTTCAGCACTGAAAGGACTGGATGAGGCGTTAAGAGCAAAAGAGAAAATTGTTGTCCCCAAAGTGGAATTATCGCCGGAAATGGCAGAAGAGCTGGATTACAAGATGCATCTGCTTGAAAAAGGGAAAATGGTGACGGTTATTTATTTCAGCAATGGGGAGTATGTGAAAGTGACCGGGCTGGTAGCACGGATTAATGAAACGAGCCGTGTGATTCAGATTGTCAATACAAAAGTCCGGTTTGACGATATTCTGCATATCTGTGGAGAGGAAGGAGTATGACAGTAATTTATGCAAAGGTATAGCAAGATATGGCAAGTTATCTGATTATCGGGCGGGCAAAAAAATTAAAAGTGACAGTGCATGGAATTCCTGCGATATCAACGTTTGTGAAATTTTAAGGTATATAAAATTGATTGAGAAAAATTATGGGGTAAGTTATAATTTCGATATGAGTTTTGGAATTTGATGGAAAAATAAACAGTTTTATTATTAGAAAAAAGTTGTCAATCATGGATAGTTTGGGGGTTATAGCGTGAAAAACGAAAAATTGGAAATTATAGAAAGTAATGAATTTCAAAAATTATTTGATAAATCAAGGAAACTGATTGACAGTGCCAGAAGTAATATGGGACAAATGGCAAATGCAATTACAGTTCTTACCAGTTTTTTACTGGGAAGGTATATTATAGAACAGGAACAGCAGGGTGCTGAAAGAGCAAAATATGGAGCAAAAGTCTTGGATTCTTTGTCATCATATCTGACAGAAGAATACGGAAGAGGTTTTTCAAGAAGCAATGTTGCTGGGATGCGACAATTTTATATGGCTTACAAAGAAAGAGAAGATGAAATTATCCAATCGGGAATTGGACAATTAGAAACGGCATATAAGAAAATACCATTTAAGTTGAGCTGGACACATTATCAGATCCTTATGCGTATAGAAGATAAGGATGAAAGAGATTTTTATGAAAAGGAAGCAATAGGGAGTATCCCAAAGTTTGTGTAAACCTCCAAACTGATGTAAGATAAAATTACTC
>OLOZ01000388.1_pt1 | contig 43165 bp, 36 predicted proteins | sample 1673021 | NCBI WGS metagenome assembly OLOZ01 (sample SAMEA3136747, study PRJEB25190) | human gut metagenome | biome: human gut; feature: human-associated habitat; material: faeces | place: Austria | collected 2013 | reverse complement strand
GAATTTCTGCAGCCATAGCAGCAGAATGAGTCATACCGGAACATCCGATGGTCTCTACCAGTGCTTCCTGAATAATACCTTCCTTAACGTTCAGTGTCAGTTTGCAGGCACCCTGCTGTGGTGCACACCAGCCAACACCATGAGTCAGACCGGATATGTCCTTGATCTCTTTGGCTTTTACCCATTTTGCTTCTTCCGGGATGGGAGCACAGCCATGGTTAACGCCCTGTGCTACCGGACACATCTGTTCTACTTCGTGTGAATAAATCATGTGTTATCTCCTTTCGTCTAATGGATGAAATTTTCGTCAGCAGGCACACCAAAAAGGCGCAAAGCTTTCTTCCATATAAGAGCTCCGAAGCAGATCTCCATGAAAAAAGCACCAGCTGTACGCTGATGCTATTTTCTCACACTTTTCGTCAAAAATCCAGTATTTTTTACAAAACACAGAGGTAAAACCTTTGGATTCAAAAATAATCAGGATAAAATCATTCTGTCATTTGCAAAACTGCCGCCGCTGGCCTGTTCAAACTTCTCCAGAAGATCTGATACATGCAGCTTTTTCTTTTCTTCCCCTGCCACGTCATAGATAATATGTCCTTCATACATCATAACCAGGCGATTGCCGTGTGCAATTGCATCCTTCATGTTGTGGGTGATCATCAGAGTCGTCAGGTTGTCCTGTCCAACAATCCGGTCTGTTGCCTCCAGTACCTTTGCAGCTGTTTTGGGATCCAGTGCCGCTGTATGCTCATCCAAAAGCAGAAGCTGTGGCTTTTTCAAGGTAGCCATCAGAAGTGTCAGTGCCTGTCTCTGACCACCAGAAAGCAGACCAACTTTGGAGGTCATACGATCCTCCAGCCCCAGTCCCAGCTCTGCCAAGCGCTCCCTGTAAAATTCCCGTTCTTTGCTGCTGATTCCTTTTTTCAAGGTACGGCTCAGCCCTCTTCTCGCCGCAAGCGCCATATTCTCTTCAATCTGCATACTGGCTGCTGTTCCGGTCATCGGATCCTGAAACACGCGCCCCAAATACTTTGCACGCTTATATTCCGGAAGCTTTGTGACATTGACGCCGCCGATCTCAATCGTGCCCTCATCAACCGGCCACGCACCTGCAACTGCATTCAGCATGGTAGATTTTCCGGCGCCGTTTCCACCGATCACCGTTACGAAATCTCCATCATTTAAATGGAGACAAAGGTTATTCAGTGCGGTTTTCTCATTTACTGTCCCCGCATTAAAAGTTTTACTAATGGATTTTAAGTCAAGCACGTCTGGCACCTCCCTTTTTAACAGGTTTGGAAAAGTATTTGCGCTTCATATAAGGAATTGCCAGAAATACTGCTACAACGATCGCTGACAAAAGCTTCAAATCATTAGAATTTAAGCCAAACCACAAAACAACCTGCAGAACTAAGTAATAAATAATGGATCCAAGCGCTACTGTCAGCAGACTGAATGCAAAGTTGCGGCTGATTTTGCCGAATACGACTTCGCCGATGATGACCGCAGCCAGACCGATTACGATCGCACCGCGTCCCATGTTGATGTCCGCAAAGCCCTGATACTGCGCCAGAAGACCGCTGGAAAGCGCTACGATGCCGTTAGACAGCATCAGACCGATGATCTTTGTCATGTCTGTATTGATGCCCTGTGCACGGGACATGTTCTGATTGGAGCCTGTGGAGCGGATGGAACAGCCCAATTCCGTACCGAAAAACCAGTATAAAACCCCGATCAGTACAACGATCACAATTGCTACAACAAACAGCGTATTTTTGTAAAAAACAACGTTTTTAAGGTAACGCATAGAAACCAGCACGTCATATTTATCAGTAACGAGCGCTACATTGGCCTTGTTGCCCATAATTCTCAGGTTGACAGAATACAAACCGAGCTGTGTCAGAATGCCTGCCAGGATTGCCGGGATTCCCATTGCTGTATGGAAAATGCCCGTTACCAGACCAGCCAGCATGCCTGCGATAAACGCGCAGAACAGGGAAAATCCAACAGAATGCCCATTCATCATCATCACAACACAGACTGCACCTCCGGTACACATCGTGCCGTCTACGGTCAGATCTGCCAGATCCAGAATCTTATAGGTAATAAATACGCCGATCGCCATGATTCCCCAGATCAGCCCCTGTGCACAGCCCCCCGGCAGCGCGTTAAACAATGCTACAATATTCACTGTTTCCTCCTCCAGTACACTTTTTTATTTTTCAAATATCGGCAGTCCTAGTTTCGTCACCGATACTTTTTAGTCGTTCCATAAAAAATCGACAAAAAGCGCTGAAGAGGAATTTCTCCCTCCTCAACGCTCTGCAAACCCTCACAGTGACTTGCGATTACTCAATTGCCACATAATCATCCGGCACGGTAATACCGAGTGCCTCACAGTTTGCTGCATTATATTTCTTGGTTACATTCGGAGCAAACTCAACTGCTGTCTGAGATACATCCGCACCGTTTACCAGAATTTCATATGCCATCTCGCCGGTTTTATAGCCAAGGTCATAATAGCTGATGGACAGCGTTGCTACACCGCAGCCAGAGCAGATGCCTTCCTCGCCGGTGATGATCGGAATGCCTGCAGGCTGACAGATGTTCTGAATAATCGTGGTGTTCGATGCTGCTGTATTGTCGGTAGGAATATAAAGGACATCAGATGTTGCAATCGCATTGTTTACAACCGATGCAATATCATTAGAGTCTGCAAAGGTATACTCTGTGCATTCATAGCCGTAATCCTTTAAATATCCCTGAATAGTCTGGGACTGATATGCGGAATTAGGTTCTGCGGAGCAGTACAGGATGCCGACATTTTTTGCACCCGGAAACAGCTCATGCAGCATGTCCGCCTGCTGATCCAGCGGTGCCAGATCGGAAGTACCGGAAATGTTTGTGCCGGTTACGCCTGTCCAGTCATCGATGGAAAGTGCTGTCGCATAGTCTGTAACGCTGGTTCCCAGAATCGGGATCTCATTGGTAGCTGCCGCTGCTGCCTGCAGAGGGGCCGTTGCATTTGCCAGAATCAGGTCAACATCAGAAGATACAAACTGGTTGACAATCGTTGCACAGGTTGCGGAATCGCCGGAAGCGTTCTGCAGGTCAAACTTTACATTTTCCTCACCCAGCAGTTCTGTCAGTGCATCCTGAAAGCCCTGGGTTGCTGCATCCAGCGCTTCGTGCTGTACCAGCTGACAGATACCAATGTTATATACCTTGCCATCTGCTGCTACAGTATCCGCTGCTGTATCTGTTGTCTCCTCTGTTGTTGCTGCAGTGGTTTCTGCCGCTTCGCTTTCTGCCGGTGCTGCAGTGTCTGCTGTCGAGCCGCAGCCAGCTAAAGATGCCGCGGTCATTGCCAGCACAAGGGAAATTGCCGCTAACTTTTTCATTTTTCGTTCCTCCTCATAATCACTTTTTACGCTTTAACGCGTGCAAGCGTTAATCCATTGAGTAAACTATACACCGCAGGCACTGCTTCGTCAAGCACTTTTTCTATTCTGCTATCACAATCGTTCCCATGCGCCCTTCCTGCTTTTCTGAAAGCCGATTTTCATGTGGGCATGAAATCAACTTTCAGAAAAGCACAATTAAATTTAAAAAAGAAAAGGCAGGGGTCAGCCCCTGTCTTCCTTTAATACGATATGTTCCTGATCTTTGAAAATACTGTTTTCCGGAATAAATCCGCGCACCCGCGAAAGCGGATAAACGTTCGTATGTCTTCCGATTACCGTTCCCGGATTTAACACGCTGTTGCAGCCTACCTCCACGCAGTCGCCCAGCATCGCGCCGAATTTTTTCAGACCGGTTTCGATGTTTTCTTCTGCAGATTTGACAACAACCAGAGTCTTGTCGCTTTTTACATTCGAAGTGATGGAACCTGCACCCATATGTGCCTTATAACCTAAAATGCTGTCCCCGACGTAATTATAATGCGGAACCTGCACTTTATTGGACAGAATGACGTTCTTTAACTCGGTAGAATTACCGACAACTGCGCCTTTTCCGATGATTGCGCTGCCTCTGACAAACGCGCAATGTCTGATTTCCGCTTCCTCATCCACGATACAGGGACCGTTTAAGCAGGCAGTCGGCGCAACAGTCGCGCTTTTTGCCACCCAGATATCCTCTCCTCTTTTTTCGAAGCGATCCTCCGGCAGAGCGTTCCCGAGTGCTTTGATGAATTCCTTGATATGGGGCAGAACCTCCCACGGATACTCATACTGCTCCAAAAGCGGTGCAGCGATTGTTTCTTCCAGATTGTACAGGTTTCTGATCTTCATTGCTTCCATCTTCTTTTTCCTCCTGTTTCTGCCGCCTGAATGCGGCGAACGTTTTGCAGAAAAGCCCTAGCCTTCCGCATTTTCTTTCTTTTCTGTCCTTTTTTTTGCTGTTCCTGCTTTTTTGACAGCCGGTGCGGTTTCTTTTTTCTGGTAAAAACCGGCTATCGCATCGAACTGCTGATATAAGATGGACTGATTGTGCAGCTGTTTAACGATATTCGTCCTCCTGCGTACAAAATCATCCAGTTTATCCATATATTCTCCGGATGTAATCGTCCCCTCCGCAACACCGGTCAGCCCCTTTTCCCAGCTGGCAGTCAGCGCGGGGTTTAACAGTGGTCGGATCGAATCTGAAACCACATCGTAAATCATTTCGCCCATCAGCGTCGGCGTGATCGTCTGCGTCTTTTTATTCAACGCCAGATACTCGATCGTGACAAGCTTTTTTAAGATTTCCGCACGCGTCGCAGAGGTTCCGATGCCGCTGCCCTTGATCTGTGCCCGCAGCTCTTCGTCCTCAATAAACTGTCCCGCATTTTCCATTGTCAGGATCAGCGAGCCGGAATTATAGCGCTTCGGCGGCGAGGTTTCGCCTTCTTTGATAGAAAGAGAATGCAGCGGAAGCAGTTCTCCTTTTTTCATAGTCTGTAACACCTTTAAAAATGCCTCGTCGCAGGAAAATTCCTCTTCCTCTCCGTTTTTCTCCTCTTTTTCTTCTTTTTTGGAGCTGAAAAAGGATGGGCGGCTGACGCCCAGATACCCTTCCTGTGTCAGCACCTTAAACGAAGCAAAAAAACGTTCACCCTGCGGCAGCTGCTGCGATTTTACAAGCACCGTCAGCGATACCTTCTGGGAAATCGCCGGCGGATAAAAGATGCTCAGGAAACGTCTTGCAATCACTTCATAGACCTTTGCCGACGCGGGAGAAAGACTCCGCAGCGCCGAAAAGCCCTGTCCGGTCGGGATAATCGCATAGTGATCCGTGATCTGTTTGTCGTTGACATAACGGGTTTTTGCAATTTTCTGATAACTATTTTCTTCCAGAATCTGCACTGCGTATGCGCTGACCGGAGCGAAATTGCGAAGTCCGCCGATATTTTTATGGATTTCCTTTGCAACTGCGCTGGATAAAACACGAGCATCCGTTCTCGGATAGGTCGTCAGTTTTTTTTCATAAAGCTCCTGCGCGATTTTGAGTGTTTCATCCGGACTGATCTTAAACATCCGGGAGCAATCATTTTGCAGCTCCGCCAGATTATATAACAGCGGCGGATTTTTCTGTTCTTTCTTTTTTTCACATTTTTCAAGAAAAGCGCCTGAAAATTCGGGGGACATCACACCTTCCGGCAAAATTGCACCCAGCTTTTCCATCAATGCCTCGGCATCTTTTTTTTCCGAAAATCCGTTTTCTTTATATAAAAGCGGTGAAAGGTTCCAGGCACTTCCCTCTACTGCGCGCCATTCTCCCTCGAACGGCTTTTCCTTTCCGTCGCCCATCGGAATTCCAAAGGCTCCCGTCACACGGTAAAAAGGCGTTTTTACAAACGAACGGATTTCGCGTTCCCGGTTGACGACCATGCCCAATACACAGGTCATTACACGGCCAACTGAAATCACCGCACGGTCGCGGCGCAAGTAGTTTTTGACATGGTTGCCGTATTTTAAAGTCAACGCACGGGAAAAATTGATGCCCATCAGATAATCTTCCTTGGCGCGCAGGTAAGCTGCGTTCGCCAGATTATCATATTCCGACAAATCCTTTGCCTCCCGCACCCCGCGCAGAATCTCTTCCTCCGTCTGAGAATCAATCCAGACCCTGCGGCGCTTTTTTCCGTGAATGTTCGCTTCCTGCTCCACAAGTCGGTAAATATACTCTCCCTCTCTCCCGGAGTCTGTACAGACGTAAATTGTATCGACGTCCGGACGGTTCAACAGCGAGCTGACGATATCGAACTGTTTTTTGACGCCCGAAATCACTTCATATTTAAAAGTTTCCGGGATAAACGGCAGCGTATCGACCGACCACTTTTTATATTTGATATCGTACACTTCCGGATAGCTCATCGTAACCAGATGACCAACGCACCAGGTCACAATCGCCTCTTCCGATTCCAGATAACCATCCCTGCGGCTCATCTGATATTTCAGCGCTTTTGCAAACTCCTGGGCCACACTCGGTTTCTCTGCGATAAATAACTTTTTTGCCATACACCTCTGTCCTGCAAAGCAGCGAAAGGGAGGTAGCTTCTACCTCCCGTCGTTTTCTGCTGTATGTCTCTCTTTTATTTCTTTGTGATATATCCCTGTGCTTTGAGCAGCTCTGCACAAAGCACTGCGCCGCCCGCTGCTCCGCGGACCGTATTGTGGGATAAGCCAACGAACTTCCAGTCGTAAACCGTATCCTCTCTCAGACGGCCGACCGAAATTCCCATGCCGTTTTCATAGTTGACATCCAGCGCAATCTGAGGGCGATTATCCTCCTCCAGATACTGAATAAACTGTTTGGGCGCGCTGGGAAGCTCCAGTCTCTGCGGCTCGCCGGAAAAATGAACCAGACGGTCGATTAACTCTTCCTTGGTAGGCTTTTTCTTAAACTTCACAAACACAGCTGCGGTATGTCCGTTTAAAACAGGCACACGGATACACTGGCATGTGATAACCGGGCTCTGTGCCGGAACGATCACGCCGTCCTCCACTTTGCCCCAAAGACGCAGCGGCTCCTTTTCGCTTTTCTCTTCCTCGCCGCCGATATAAGGGATGATATTTCCCACCATCTCCGGCCAATCTGCAAAGGTCTTACCCGCACCGGAAATCGCCTGATAGGTCGTAGCAACCACTTCATAGGGCTCAAACTCTTTCCATGCAGTCAGGACAGGCGCATAGCTCTGAATCGAGCAGTTCGGTTTTACTGCAACGAAGCCTCTCTTCGTACCGAGTCGTTTTTTCTGAGCTTCGATAACTGCCATATGCTCCGGATTGATCTCCGGAACCATCATCGGGACATCCGGTGTCCAGCGGTGTGCGGAGTTATTGGAAACAACAGGTGTTTCTGTCTTTGCATAGGCTTCCTCGATCTTTTTGATCTCGTCCTTTGTCATATCGACAGCGCTGAATACAAAATCAACCTGGGATGCTACATGTTCCACATCGTTAACGTTTAATACGATCAGGTTCTTTACCGCTTCCGGCATGGGTGTGTCCATTTTCCATCTGCCGCCGACTGCTTCTTCGTAGGTCTTGCCTGCGGAACGGGGGCTTGCTGCAATGGCAGCCACTTCGAACCAGGGATGGTTTTCCAGCAGTGAAATAAACCGCTGACCTACCATGCCAGTTCCACCCAGAATGCCAACTTTCAGCTTCTCACTCATTTTTTCAATTCTCCTCTCCTGTTTTCATCCAGATTGCTCCGGTTGATGGCTGTTGCCTTTCATCCGATCGGAAATTGTGTTTCCATTTCAGATTTATATCAGATAGTATCATATTTTCTACTTTATTGCAATAAAGTAAAAAATATTTTGTCGAATCCACAGGGCAGCTACGTCATTGCTATGTAACATCGATGCGCAATTGCAGCAGCTTCCGCATATGATAAAGCAGATCATGTCAGGATTAGCCTGCAAAAGAACCCAGTTTCAGGGCAATCCTGCCAGAAAGAAGGGAAAAGCTTATGGACTCTGTCCTTTTAAAAGCACAGGAACTGTCCTATTCCTACCACACCCTAAACGGCGAAACGCCCGCCCTGGATCGGGTTTCCTTCTGCCTTTACCGCAAAGAATTTCTGGCGATTGTCGGTCCCAGCGGCTGCGGCAAATCCACGATTTTGTCCCTGATCGCCGGCTTGCTCACCCCGGGCAGCGGCGGCATCACGTTTTATGGGGAAAATGGTCATCAGCCCGGCATCGGCTACATGCTGCAGCACGATCTTTTATTTGAATGGCGAAACGTCTGGCAAAATGTTACGCTCGGACTGGAAATCGCCCACAAGGATACAACCAGGAACCTGGAACGCGTTCGCAGGATGCTCTCCGACTACGGGCTTCTGGAATTTCAGCATAAAAAGCCGTCTCAGCTTTCCGGTGGCATGCGCCAACGGGCTGCCCTCATCCGCACGATGGCGCTCGAGCCCGATATCCTGTTGCTCGATGAGCCGTTTTCCGCGCTGGATTACCAGACCCGGCTGACCGTTTCCGCCGATATTGCTGCCATGATCCGTAAGGCAGAAAAATCCGTCATCCTCATCACCCACGATCTTGCAGAAGCTATCAGCCTCGCCGATCGCGTTCTCATCCTGTCTGCCCGCCCCGCCCGTGTCAAAGCAGAATTTCCCATTCACCTGACTGCCGCAGACCATTCGCCGCTTGCCGCACGGCGCGCGCCGGAATACGGACAGCTTTTTAATCAGATCTGGGAGGAACTGTCCAATGAAAACAACTGACCAAACACTGTCCGACCAGCAGCTTTTCCTGCTTGCCCACAGACGCCATCATCATTTCGTCCACTTTGCCCGGATTTTTATGTTGCTTCTTTTCCTGACAGTCTGGGAGTTATTCGCAGACTTCCATATCATCGACAGCTTCTTTTTCTCCAGCCCTTCCCGTGTCGTCGCCTGCTTTGTCCGCATGGTATCCGAGCGTTCCCTGTTTACCCATATCGGTATCACGTTGACTGAAACGGTCATCAGTTTTTTTCTCGTCGCCCTCGTAAGCCTTTCTGCCGCCACGCTTTTATGGTACAGCCGCCGGTTGTCTGAAATTTTGGAGCCGTTTCTCGTCGTTTTAAACAGTCTCCCGAAATCCGCGCTCGCTCCTCTTTTGATCGTCTGGCTCGGCACCGGCATGGATACGATCATCGCCGCCGGCATTTCCGTCGCCATCTTCGGTGCAATCATCAACCTTTATACCGGATTTTTGCAGGCGGATCCTGAAAAGCTTCTCCTGATCCGAACGCTCGGCGGCACCAGACGGGACTGCTTTTTCAAAGTTGTCCTGCCCGCTTCCATTCCGGTCATTTTAAGCAATATGAAAGTCAATATCGGGCTTTCGTTAGTCGGCGTCGTTATCGGCGAATTTCTCGCTGCCAGACGCGGGCTCGGCTATCTGATCATCTACGGAAGCCAGGTACTGCAGCTGGATATGCTCATTACATCCATCCTGCTTTTGTGTATCATTGCGATGGGGCTTTATCAGCTGCTGCAGTTTGCAGAGCACTGTTATAAGAAAAAAGTGTAGGACTGCACAAAGTGTTTTTCTATAAGTTAAAACAGGCATCCGGAAGTTCGCTGCTTCAAACAGCGCTCCGGATGCCTGTTGTCTTCTTTTTGCCGCGCACAGCGCTCCCTGTCAGAAAATCTCCTTCAGGAAGTCTCTTTTTGTGGGAAGCGCGTGTTTACTCCGTTTTCTCCTCTTCCGGCAGGATGACGTGCACGGATAATACTCGCTTTTCTTCCATCTCAGTTACTTCCACATGGGTACCTTTATAGTCGAAGTTGTCCCCAACCGCAGGGATTTTCTTTAACTGTTCCATAACCCATCCGCCTACGGTCGCCGCCTCGGATTCATCCTCCTCATCCATCAGGTCGAAAAGCTTCTTCACGCTCGCCCGTCCGCTGAACTTATATTCGCGCTCAGAAATCTGCATTTTTGATGTCGTCCATAGACCTCATCGTGTTCGTCCCAAATTTCGCCCACCAGCTCTTCGAGGATATCCTCCAGCGTGATCAGGCCAACCGTCCCGCCGAATTCATCCAATACGATCGCGATATGCAGTTTCTTTTTCTGAAGCTCCTGCATCAGCTCATCGATCTTCTGGTTTGCTGTCGTAAACAGTGCCGGACGCATCACTTCCCGGATGCTCGTATCTGTCCCGTAAACCCGATTATAAAAATCCTTATGGTACAAAATGCCGACGATATGATCCAATGTTTCTTCATAAACCGGAAGTCTGGAATAGCCGGTATTTGCAAATACTTCTGCAGCTTCCTCCTGGGTACTTTCCACAGGGATTCCTTCCATATCGATCCGTGGGGTCAGAATATCTCCCGCCTCCAGATCGTCAAAGCTCAATGCGCTGCGCAGAAGACTTCCTTCTTCTTTATCAATGCTTCCCTCTTCCTGCGCTTCCTCTACGATCGTAAACAGTTCTTCCGATGTAATACCCTGACTGCCGGACGTTTTAAACAGACAGGACAACAGCTTCTTCCACTGCCCGAACATCCAGTTGATCGGTGTCAGAACGATCCGAAGCCCATTGATCATCGGTGCGGAAAACATAGCGAATTTTTCCGGGGATTCTTTTGCGATGCTCTTTGGCGAAATTTCACCGAAAATCAATACCACAACGGTGATCACCAGTGTGGAAATTCCCGCGCCCATCTCTTCTCCAAGAAGCTTTACAAATAAAATTGTCGCCAGAGAAGAACATCCGATATTGACAATATTGTTACCGATCAGAATCGTCGACAACAGGCTGTCGTAGTTGTCAGAGAGCTGCAGCACCAGTGCTGCCCTCTTGTTTCCCTTTTCTGCCTGATTGCGGATTCTGACTCTGTTGATTGCTGAAAAAGCCGTCTCTGTTGCTGAAAAATATCCGGACAGGATGACACAGATAATAATAATCAGCAGCATGACTCCATTACTTCCCATGATATTCTGATCTCCCTTTACTTTGGTTTGAACTTTACTTTGGTCTGAACTTTACTTTAGCAGAAAGAGAGTCATTATGCAATTCTTTTATCAATTTTCGGATGCCTCAGATATTTTCTGACTGTCTGTAGCGGACGTGGCGGTTGTATTCACATTTTCTGTGCTGCCGTCTGACTTCGGTGTGTCTGCACTCTCCTCCCGCCGGTCTACGTCTGCCCCTTTGGATGTGCCCACATTTTCTGTGCTGCTGTCTGACTTCGATGCACCTCCGGCTTCCTGACGCCGCTCTGCTTCTGCCGCAGCTTCCTCCTGACGTTTCCGCTCCGCCTCGGCTGCGATCTGCTCCGGTGCTGGCGGGATGTTGTCTGCGTCCGTTCCGATCTGTTCTGTTTCAGATGTATTGCTTCCAAGGGCAGGCTGCATCGAAAGCGCAAGTCTCACAAGCTCATCTCTGCACTGCTGTTCCTCCTGTGCTTTTACCTGCGCATGCGCCTGATCGTACAAAATTTCCGCTCCGATGATCTGTCCATCTGCCAGACCACAGGACGGTACATAGTAATCGGTTGAACCCGCCTGCTTGCTGCAGATCAGCACCCTTCTGGTCGCATTTGCAGGCTCCCCGCAGGTATAAATAAACCCCCAGTAAGGTTCCACGCCAGGAGCCCAGTCCACCCAGACCGGATAGCCAGAGCAGTCATCCCGGTGAACATGGTAGGATTCTTCTTTGTAACAGCCATCCTCCACGCTATGCACATGGCCATGTGTCCCGGTATAGCAGCCCCCTGCCGTATCGCTCTTTTCCGTGTGCGGCTGGTTGCCGGAAGCATCCACATGATAATGATACTGATAACGGATCGTACCCGGAATCTCTTCCACGCCAATGACGAGCTTCTGATCAATGTTTAAAATTGCTTCCGCCAGCTGGGCAAATGTTGCGTCCTCGTTTGTGGAAACTCCTTTTGTGAGCAATGCGGACGCCAGCTTTTTCTTACCATTACTCACAGATGTAAAAACCTGATTCATATCCTGTTTCAGGCCGTTGTTTAACTCCTCCAGATAGGATTTCAACTCTTCCGTATTCTGTCCGGCAGATACATTCAGATCTCCGAACTGCTTGGCAAATGTCTGCTGCAGCGTCGTCAGGTTCGTCTGCATCCCGTTGTCCAGCTCACCGATTCTCGTAAACAAGCTTTCCACATTTTTGCCAACGCCGTCAACGTTCTCATTCAGGCCGTTCACATTCTCGCTTAAACCGAAAATATTGTTGCCGAGCCCGGTCACGTTTTTGTCCAGTCCGCTTAAATTCTGGTCAACCCGGTTCATTCTGTTTTCCAGAAGGGTGGAAAGCTCCTGCACTCTCGTCTGCAGCTCTGCTGTCAGCGAACCAAAGGCGGCTGTAATCTGCACCATATCGGATTCCAGCATATTTTTTAAATTGCTCTCAACTAAAGCCAGACTTCTGATTGTTTCCTGTCTGCTTTCCTCAACCTCTTTTAACAGCTGCTTTTGCTGCTCGGTCAGCTGGGTCTGTTCCTGCGTCCAGAGTTCCCGGTTCTTCTCCTCTGTTGTGCGGACTTCCTGCACCAGATTTTTCAGGTTCTCATAAGAAGTGTTCAGGCGGTCCTCCAGCCTGGACACGGTCTGATTGACAGACTGCACCGACTCGTTGATTCTGTTGATCTCCGTTATGGATTCTTTGATCGGTATTGTCCTGTTTTTTCTGGGCATCCATTTCCTGCATGATTCTGGAAATTTCTTCCAACGTCTTTGTGACATCTGTATGGATGCTCTCCATATCCGTCCGGATTTCATTTACCTTCGTATGGGTCGTTTTTTCCAGATCGGTCACTTTTCCGGTCATCCCGGACGCATTTTCTTCCAGCCTGTGCTGAATCGTTTCTACCTGCAGCAGACTTTCCTCGCGCTGCGCAAGCTGTGCATTGACCTCGTCAAGCTTTTTCTGATTGTCGGCAATATTCTGGTTTAACTGTTCCAGACTCGTTGCCGCCGATTCCATCTCTCCTTTCAGTGCGCTGCTCACACTGTTCTGCATTTCCTCCAGGGAAATGCTCTCGGTCTTTCCCGCCCTCTGCACGGAATAGCCGATTCCTGCACCGAGTAAAATCACGGCAATCGCCGTCATCGCAACGCCCGCTGCAGCTGCCTGTTTTTTCTGGGAATTTCTTTTTCTGCCTTTTTCCTCTGTTTCAGGGCGAAAGGTCTTTTTAGAATTGTTTGATTGCATGGGATTTTTCTCCTCCCACAAGACGACGTCCGACGGATGTATCGGAAGGATACGTCGAAAACAGCCGGACGAAATGACGTGAACCAACAGGGTAGAATTCAGGCTTGTCCCTCACCCGGTTTGCACGTCCAAGGAGTGTCTGCTTTTGCATAAACCTCCTGTCTGACAGCAAAATCTGACTGTCTGTTTGATTTTTTAACTCTGGAAACTGTCGTTGAAAAACGAAAATCAATTTCTGAAAACAATAGCATCCCGTCCGGGGATCTTCTATTGTTTGAAAAAGACTGCAGACCCAATCGGCTATCTGCAAAAGAAATGGAACGTTTTCGTTCCGAAAGGATATTGCCTCCTGCTATTTCTGCATGGGGCGAACTTTCCGAGCTCCTGCTCTGTATGTGTCTGGATGATAGCACGAAAAAAGAGAACCCGTCAAGCGGATTCTCCAATTTTATAAATTGATTATAATTGGGATATAAAAATTTAATGAAAGCGAGTGACGTCCAGATTTAAAAAACGATATTTCCCATGCGCCGTCACATCTGGTGCCGCACAACGCTGTATTCATCCCCGGAACGGTAATAGGGACAGGCATCAAACGTGCTGCTCAAAAATTTCAGCATCTCGTCCTCGTCCAGATCCATTTCGCAGATATAACATTCATAATCCTCATCATAGCTGTAATAAGCGCACGCTTCACAGTTTGTCATTTTTTCTGACCGCCTTTCCCTTGAAGAAACGCTGCGGAATTTCAAATACGAACACAATTCCAAGCACAATCGCAACCGCCGCCTTGAGGGCAGAAAATCCGCGGGTAGAAGCTTCGTCCAGCTGTCCCGTCACCAGGTAATAGCACGTCCAGTATATTCCGGCTCCCGGCACGAGCGGTAAAATGCCGCAGATTAAAAAAATCGTCACCGGGCAACGCTCCCGCACGGCAAAAAAACGGGACATCAGAATAACCAGCACTGTCGCCAAAAAGACAACGACCGCTTCCGACCAAAAGCCCGTCCGCATCCACAAAAAAACATAGACCGCCCAGCCGGACGCACCGATCAGACCGCAGTAGGGATAATATTTGGAAGGCACGCCAAATAACGCGCCGAACGCGACCGTGCCGATTCCAGCCGCAAGAATCTGAAGCAAATCCGTCACAGCATGACACCTCCCGTCAGATGATGATAAATGCTCAGCACACAGCCGACGCCTGCCGCCACAGACAAAAAAACAAGCACCGCGTCGATCATGCGGACGGTCCCGGAAATGTAATCGCCGTCCGCAATGTCCCGGATTCCGTTCGTAAATGCGAGTCCCGGCACGAGAGGCATGATGGAACCGCTGATCATATGGCTCATATCCATTCCAAACGGCATATGGATAAGCAAAAGACTACACACCGTAATAATGATTCCGCCGCCGATATTTTCCACAATTTTAGAGCATCTGCCGTTTAACCAAAGCAAATACAGATACAGCAGACACCCGATCACAAAGGCTGCGACACAGTCCTGCCACATTCCGCCGAACATCAGACAAAAACAGCCGCTGCCAAGACCGGACATCAGCACCAGTGTCCTTTTGGAAGCGCCCGGCGCATTTCGGATCTGTTCCAGCTTTTCCCGGATTTCCGGCAGTGTGTATTTTCCCTCTTCTATTTCCCGTGAGAGCTGATTGACCGCCGCAACCCGATGAAGCTGTGCACCGCGAACTGGAATATGCTCCACCCGGGCAAAGCGTTTTTCATGCTCATCTCCGGACGTCAGAAAAATGCCGTTACTGAGTACAAAGGCGTTTTCTGACTGTACGCCGAAATGATGACAGATCCGGTCGATCGTCTCTTCCACACGGAATATTTCCGCGCCGTTTTCCAGCAAAATATGCCCTGCTGTCATCGCTGCATCCAGCACATCCCGCTGATCCAGCTTTATTGTCTGTTCCTCCTGTGACATCCTGATCCCCCTACAAAAACTCTGGTTCATGACAATGGAATGATCGCAGAGCGTGCATTCTATTGTTGCTTTTGCAGCCATCTACCCTTGCGCCGAGTGCACATCCTCGCGAAGCGTTTTAATCGTATAGAAACAAAGTTTCCTATATGATAAAAATGCGCGCCCCAGTTGCTACAATCTCAGGCGCGCATCATTATTCATGGCAATAGAAGCCTCATGCACCGTGCATTCTATTGTGTTATTTTACATGTTTTCCAGAAGCTTGTCTACACTTACCAGCTTTACGCACAGAACAAACAGCTCCGTTGCCTGAACCAGCTCGTCGATCGGAGGGAAGGAAGGGGCGATACGGATGTTGGAGTCATGAGGATCCTTCTTATAAGGGTAGGTTGCCCCGGCACCGGTCATGACAACTCCGGCTTCCTTTGCTTTTGCAACGATCGCCTTTGCACAGCCGTCCAGAGATTCAAAGGAAATAAAGTAGCCGCCGTGAGGCTTTGTCCAGGTACCGATCTCCAGATCCCCCAGCTCTCTGTCGAGGATTTCCAGCACTGCTTCAAATTTGGGACGCAGAATCTCTGCATGCTTTTTCATCTGCGTCTCGATGCCGTGGATATCTTTAAAGTAACGCACATGACGCAGCTGATTTAACTTATCGTGACCGATCGTCTGAATCGTCAGATGTGTTCTTAAATCATCCAGGTTTGCCTTGGAGGCAGAAATTGCAGCGACGCCGGAACCGGGGAAGCTGATTTTACTGGTGGAGCTGAATTTATAAACCATATCCGGGTTGCCAGCCTTTTCACACTCGGAAAGCAGCTCCAGGATAACATCCTGAGGCTCGTCATACAGATGATGTACGTTGTAAGCATTGTCCCAGAAAATACGGAAATCCTTTGCCGCAGGCTTTAAGGCAGCGAATCTGCGGACAGTTTCATCGGAGTAGGTGTAGCCCTGCGGGTTGGAATACTTCGGTACGCACCAGATACCCTTGATGGCTTCATCCTCGCTGACCAGCTTTTCCACCAGATCCATATCCGGACCCTGGGGAGTCATCGGAACATTGATCATCTCTACGCCAAAATATTCTGTAATCGCAAAATGACGGTCATAGCCTGGAACCGGGCAAAGGAATTTTACCTTGTCTAACTTATGCCAGGGAGTCATCCCCATAATACCGTGGGTGAAGGCATGGCTCACTACATCGAACATTACATTCAGGCTGGAGTTGCCGTAGATAATGATATTATCTGCAGGCACTTCGATCAGTTCTCCCAACAGACGCTTTGCTTCCGGGATGCCATCCATAACACCATAGTTACGGCAATCAATTCCTGCCTCACACTTCAGATCTGTAAAGCTGTCCAGTACATCCATCATACCCATGGAAAGATCCAGCTGCGCTGCGCTCGGTTTACCGCGGGACATATCCAGTTTCAGTCCTTTACCCTGGAACTCCTTATACTGAGCCTCCAGCTGACTCTTTTCCTGCAGTAACTCTTCTTTGCTTCTGTCTTTATAAGCTGTCATGCTTCCTCCCATTCTGCCGCGTAACCGGCCTTTCATTTACGAGTTTATTTACTTTTTTACTCTTCCTTACATTATCCACAATTCAGAAATGCTGTCAAGACGAAACTTTTTTCAAAAAAGACTTGCCAAACCGATGAAACATCAGTATAATATCTATTGTTAGAGTTCTGCCGGAATAGCGCAGTTGGTAGCGCAACTGATTCGTAATCAGTAGGTCGAGGGTTCGAGTCCCTTTTCCGGCTTTTCTTTATAGGAATTTTAATTCATGACAATAGAATGCACGCTCTGCGAGCATTCTATTGTTTAAGGCACTGGTATTCCAGTGCCTTTTTGTTTTCCCAATTCACTTGTAGCTGTCTGCGAACAGATTTTATGCTCACATAAAAATCTGTTTACAGACAGCTACAAAGGGAGCGCTATTTCATGCGCAAAAGAAGCTGCGCAGTCTCATACTACCCTTTATTCCAGCTCGAATGCGCCGGTATAAAGCTGATAATACTTTCCTTTCTGCGCGATCAGCTCATCATGGCTGCCGCGCTCGATAATCCGTCCATGCTCGAGAACCATGATCACATCGGAATTCCGAACTGTGGACAGTCTGTGTGCGATAACGAATACGGTTCGTCCGTGCATCAGCGCATCCATACCTTTCTGCACAATCGCCTCTGTTCTGGTATCGATCGAAGATGTCGCCTCGTCCATAATCATAACCGGCGGATCTGCAACTGCAGCACGCGCAATCGAAATCAGCTGTCTCTGTCCCTGGGACAGATTCGATCCGTTACCGTCGATTACCGTCTGGTAGCCTTCGGGCAGACGTGTGATGAAATCATGCGCACCCGCAAGCCTTGCAGCCCCGATACACTCTTCATCTGTCGCATCCAGCTTGCCATAGCGGATATTTTCCATGACAGTGCCGGTAAAGAGCACCGTATCCTGCAGAATAATGCCAAGAGAACGGCGCAGATCCGCTTTTTTTATCTTGTTGATATTAATTCCGTCATAACGGATTTTGCCGTCCGCGATATCATAAAACCGGTTGATCAGGTTTGTGATCGTCGTCTTTCCGGCGCCGGTCGCGCCTACAAACGCCACCTTCTGTCCGGGCTCTGCGTACAGACTGACATCATGCAGGACGATTTTATCCGGATTGTAACCAAAATCCACTTCCTTCAGGCGCACGTCGCCCGTCAGACGCGTATAGGTCACGCTGCCGTCCGCGCTGTGCGGATGCTTCCATGCCCAGATATCTGTACGCTCGCTGCATTCGACCAGTTCACCATTTTCTTCTTTTGCATTGACCAGGGTTACATAGCCATCGTCTGTCTCCGGCTCTTCATCCAGCAGGCTGAAAATACGATCTGCCCCCGCAAGACCCATGACAACTGAGTTGACCTGATTGGACACCTGTCCGATATTGCCGCAGAACTGTCTTGTCATATTCAAAAAAGGTACGGTAATACTGATGGAAAGTGCCATGCCTGACAAACTCAAGTTCGGTGCGCCGGACAATAACAGCATGCCTCCGGCAAGCGCTACGACAACATAAAGGATATTGCCCATATTCATCAGAATCGGCATCAGCATGTTCGCATAACGGTTTGCCTGACAGGACATTTCAAACAGCTCATCGTTGACCCGGTCAAAATCCTTTTTTGTCTCGGTCTCATGACTGAACACCTTGACAACCTTCTGTCCGTTCATGATCTCTTCCACAAAGCCCTCTGTCTTGCCGACTGCGATCTGCTGCTTTAAGAAAAAATGTGCCGAGCTGCTGCCGACCTTTTTGGTAACGACAAACATCAATGCAACGCCACAGAGCACGACCAAAAGCAGCCACATGCTGTAATACAGCATAATGGAAAAAATCGTAACCACGGTGATACAGGAAATCATCAGCTGCGGAATACTCTGAGAAATCAGCTGGCGCAGCGTGTCGATATCGTTAGTATAATAGCTCATGATATCGCCGTGGTTATGTGTATCAAAATATTTGATCGGCAAATCCTGCATGCGGTTGAACATCTTTTCCCGCATCTTCTTCAGAGAGCCCTGTGTGATAATCGCCATTCCATAGGAATACGCATAGCCTGCTGCCAGAGACAGCGCATACAGTACAACCAGGATGAGGACCAGTCTGGTCACCGTCGGCGCTGCCGCCGCCCAGTCCTTCGTCTGCCAGTACTGCTCGACCACTGCGATGATATTCTGCTGAAAAATAGCGGGAATCGAGCTGATCAGCGCATTCAGTATGATGCAGACCAAAACTAACGGCAGAAGTACCGGATAAAACTCGAACAGCATCCTGATCAGACGCTTCATCGTTCCTTTTTTCGCCTGTCCCTTATTTTTCATCAGAATCACCTCCCTTGTTCTGGGAAGTATATACTTCCCGGTAAATCTCGCTCGTCTTGAGAAGCTCTTCATGGGTGCCGATATTGCAGATCGTACCGCCGTCCATGACCAGAATCCGATCCGCATCCTGCACGGAGGAAATTCTCTGTGCGATGATGATCTTGGTCGTTTCCGGAATGTACTCACGCAGCGCCTTGCGGATCTGTGCGTCCGTCTTGGTATCCACCGCACTGGTCGAATCGTCGAGAATCAGGATCTTCGGCTTCTTTAACAGCGCTCTTGCGATACAAAGTCTCTGCTTCTGACCGCCGGACACATTGCTGCCTCCCTGTTCGATATGCGTATCGTATTGATCCGGGAACTGCATGATAAATTCATCCGCCTGCGCCAGACGGCATGCTTCCTTTAATTCCTCATCCGTCGCGTTCTGGTTGCCCCAGCGCAGGTTTTCCTTGATCGTTCCGGAAAACAGAATATTTTTCTGTAATACGACTGCTACCTGGTTGCGCAGCGCTTCCAGATCATATTCTCTGACGTCTTTTCCGCCAACCTTTACAACGCCCTCTGTCGCGTCATAAAGTCTGGAAATCAGTTGGATCAGGGAAGACTTCGAAGAACCGGTGCCACCGATAATTCCAATCGTCTCCCCGGAACGGATATGCAGATCGATATCGGCAAGCGCCATCTTTTCCGCCTGCAGAGAATATTTGAAGCTGACATGGTCGAAATCGATCGAACCATCTGCCACTTCCTCCACCGGGTCTGCAGGACTTGTCAGCGTACTGTCCTCTTTTAACACTTCCACGATTCGCTGTGCGGATTCCGCAGCCATCGTCACCATGACAAATACCATTGAGAACATCATCAGGCTATTTAATATCTGGAAGCTGTATACTAAAAGGGCAGAAAACTGTCCGACGTCCAGATCCAGACCGCCGCTCGTGATGATCGTATAAGAACCAAAGGACAGGACAAAAATCATAACCACATACAGGCAGAACTGCATCAGAGGGCTGTTGATCGCCAGAATCTTCTCCGCGCGGGTGAAATCCTGACAAACCTCTTCTGCCGCATGATGGAATTTTTCTTTTTCGTACTCCTCGCGCACAAAGGATTTTACCACGCGCATGCCCTTGACATTTTCCTGAATCGAATTGTTCAGAGCGTCGTACTTACGGAATACCCGTTTAAACAGCGGGCCTACCTTATGGATCACGGCAAACAGTCCGATCCCCAGAATCGGGATGACCACCAGGAAGATCAGCGCCATCTTTCCGCCCATAATAAACGCCATCGTAAAGGAAAAGATCAACATCAGCGGGCTGCGGATCGCAAGTCGGATCAGCATCATAAATGCCAGCTGGACGTTCATAACGTCCGTCGTCATTCTCGTCACTAAAGACGAGGTAGAAAATTTGTCGATGTTTTCAAAGGAAAAATCCTGAATCCGGTAAAACATATCCTTGCGCAGGTTTTTGGCGAATCCGCAGGACGCGGACGCGCAGACCGAACCGGCACCGGCTCCAAATGCGAGAGACATAATCGCCATCACCACCAGAATCAGACCGTACCGTGAAATGACGCTCATACTGCTTCCGGCTTTGATTTCATTGACCAGCTGAGCGACTACAAACGGGATGATACATTCCATGACCACTTCCAGAGATACCAGAATCGGTGTCAGGATCGAATCGCGCTTGTATTCCCTGATCGACTTCATCAGTTCTTTTATCATACTTTTTACATTTGTCTCCTTTCATCTGTGAAATCGCCCGTTCAAACGAGCTTTGTGTCCACCTTTTGCCCCGGCAGGCTATGTATACACTCAAACCGGTGCGTAAAGAGGAAAAAAAGCGGCGGGCGATAAGGCTCGCACGCCGACTTTTTCTGCTCTATGCAGATATGGAATAATTATACATGGATTTTCTTGCAAGTCAAGTCCCGGAATCCAGATGTACATCCATCTGTGGATACGGAATGCGGATGCCCGCTTCATCGAAGCCGTATTTGATATCCTCCAGCATCGTATAGCGCGCCTGCCAGTAGTTTTCCTTCTTCGCCCAGAATTTCACAACAAGGACAACACTGCTGTCTGCCAGTTCGTCTACGTTGACTGTGATCTCTCGTTCCGGAAGCACATACGGGTTTTTCTTCGCAATTTCCTGCACTGCTTTCCGTGCGCTGCGGATATCAGAATCATACGAAATTCCGACTTTCAAATCCACACGCCGTTCCGCCTCATCCGTCACGTTCGTCAGGCTGCTGTTTGCGAGGTTTCCGTTCGGGATCAGAATAATCTGATTGTCATAGGTTGCAAGCTTCGTATAAAAGACAGATATCTGCTGAACAATCCCTTCGTTACCGCCCCCTTCGATGATATAATCTCCGACATGAAACGGCTTCAGCATCATGATCAGGATTCCGCCAATACAGTTACTTAAGCTTCCCTGGATCGCCAGACCGATCGTTACGCCGACCGAACCGATCACCGTTGCAATGCTTGCTGCCTCCACACCAAACAGCTGCAGAATCATGAACACCAGAATCGTATACGAAACAAACTTAATCGAGGAGTCCAGAAACTGCGCCGCTTCCTCCGACGCGCTGGAACGCTCCATCGCCCGTCTGAAAAAATGCCGGATCATCGCAATCAGTCTGCTGCCGATCACAAACAGGATGAGCGCCAGCACCGTGCGGACGCCCAGCCCCAGAAGCTTGTCCGGCAGCTCGTTTAAGTAGCGTTCCAGCAGGCTCAGCTGTTTTTCCATATCCTTTAAGGATTCGTCCGGTGCAAGGCTTTCTATCTCCTCGCCTGTCAGTGTCACAGAGGATGTCAAAAATGCTGCGCCGGACATCAGCACCTTCCTCATGCTTTGGTTCCTTTCGTCACTTTCGCGGAAGAGGTAGACTTCTTAGCTACAGACGCAGGCTTCTTAGCCGCCGTCTCTTTCGCTGCGACAGACTTCGCGGTCGCTGTCTTTTTGCGGGTCGTGCGGCGTGCAGGCTTTTCTTTTTCTTTTCCCTCAAGAATCGCGCTGTCCGCCTGCTCTGCCTTTTCGGTCAGCTCTTCCTTCAGGGTTTTCTTTTTCATGGCAGCTGCTTTCTTCGCAGCCTCTTCCACCGCTTTTTTGGCAGCAGCCGTTTTTCTTACGACCTCTTCTGCTGCCTGCCTTGCCACCGCTTCCTTTTCAGCTGCCTCTTCGGCAGCTTTTCTCGCAGCTTCTTCCTTCTTTGCAGCCTCCTCCGCTGCTTTTTTAGCGATTGCTTCTTTTTTCGCAGCTTCCTCTGCGGCTTTTCTCACAGCCTCTTCCGCCGCATTTTGGGCAGCCTCGGCGATCTTTCTGCGCTCTTCTTTTTCTTCGTCCGTGTAAGGCGTATAAGCAAAAATGCTCACAGACAGCGGCGCCTGATGCATCAGGATCGAATTTTCCCTGCCGTCGGATGCGACTTCTTCCGCTTCCAGTACATAGGAGTTAATTCTTCCTTTTCCGCCAAAGGCGATATCGTCAGAGTTTAAAACTTCCGTATATTTTCCTTCAAAAGGTACACCCACCCGATACTCCGGTCTGTCCACGTTTGCAAAGTTCAGGCATACCAAAAGCGTCTCTTCCTCTTTGTCGCTCTTTCTCAGATAGGAAAGCGTGCATTCGTTTGCATCAATGCAGTCAATCCATTCGAAGCCGTCCCAGCTGTCGTCTTCCGCATACAGCGCAGGATATTTACGGTACAGCTCATTTAACCGCTTCACAAACCGGCGTATTTGCTCATGATAATCGTATTTTAACAGTTCCCATTCCACGCCCCGCTCTTCGTTCCACTCGTCGTACTCTGCGATATCCTGTCCCATAAACAAAAGCTTCTTGCCCGGATGTGTCATCATATAACCGTAGCCTGCGCGCAAGTTCGCGAATTTGTCCGCTTCCTCTCCCGGCATCTTGCTAAGCATCGACGCTTTGCCGTGAACGACCTCGTCATGGGATAACACGAGCATGAACTTTTCGGAATACGCATAAACCATCGAAAACGTCAGATCGTTGTGATGATACGCACGGAAATATGGGTCATACTGCATGTAGTCGAGGAAATCGTTCATCCAGCCCATATTCCATTTCATCGTAAAGCCAAGACCACCATCGTTTAAATCGCCCGTCACCTTCGGCCATGCTGTGGATTCCTCCGCGATCGTAACCGCGCCCCTGCCGCGTTTTTGAATCATGCTGTTTGTATGCTTTAAAAATTCGACCGCTTCCAGATTTTCATTGCCGCCATACATGTTGGCAATCCATTCGCCATCCTGCTTTCCGTAATCGAGATACAGCATTGAAGCGACCGCGTCCATCCGGATTCCGTCTGCATGGAACTGCTCCACCCAGTAAAGCGCATTGGCAATCAGGTAGTTGCTTACCTGCGGTCTGCCGTAATTATAGATCAGCGTTCCCCAATGCGGATGCGCCCCCTGTCTCGGGTCTTTGTGCTCATACAGGCATGTCCCGTCGAACCCGGACAGTCCGTAAGCATCTCTCGGAAAATGGGCCGGAACCCAGTCCAGAATCACGCCGATTCCTGCTTTGTGCAGCTCGTTGACAAAATACATAAAATCCTGCGGTGTGCCATAACGTGCAGTCGGCGCATAATAGCCGATGACCTGATAGCCCCAGGATCCATCCAGCGGGTGCTCCATAACCGGCATCAGCTCCACATGGGTATAGCCCATTTCCTTCACATAGGAAATAACCTTCGGTGCAAACTCCCGGTAGTTATAATATCTGCGGCCATCCTCGGGCTTTGCAAAGGAGCCCAGATACATTTCATAAACGCTCATCGGCTCTTTTTCAGGACAGCTTTTTTCTCGTGCCAAGATCCATGCTTCATCTTCCCAGGCAAAGCCATCGATGTTGCGAACAACAGATGCCGTGTCCGGGCGGAGCTGTTGTCCAAACGCATAGGGATCTGCCTTCAGGTAAGTCAGACCGCCCTTTAATTTCAGCTCAAACTTATAATTCTCGCCCTCTCTGACTCCGGGGATAAAAATTTCAAAAATACCGGAATCCCACAGGCGGCGCATCTGATGTCTGCGTCCATCCCAATGGTTAAAATCTCCCACAACACTGACCCGCAGCGCATTCGGTGCCCAGACTGCAAAATGTACGCCCTTGGTTTTGTCGATGGTCATCATATGCGCACCAAGGATACGGTAAGCTTCATAATGGATTCCTGCCGCAAACCGCGCCGTATCCTCTTTGGTAATGACCGGAGCAAACCGATAGGGATCTTCAAATTCTTCTGTTGCGCCATCTTCCAAAGAAGCCTTTAATGTATAGCTTCCGATTTCCTTACCGCCAACCAGTGCGGCATAATAGCCAGCCTCGTCCGCCTGCTCCATTTCCACGGTCTTTTGACCGGGCAGCTTCAGTTCCATCGAAACAGCGCCCGGATAAAATGCCTGCACCACCGTCGCATTGCCTTCCCGGTGCGGTCCCAAAAGCCGGTGCGGATCGTCCTCCTCAGAATAAATAATTGCCTCTATTTCAGGCCAGTTCATCAGCCTATACAGTTTTTCGTTCATTCGATACCCTCCTGCCTGACGCTTTTGCCGCGCCCCTCTTATTTTTATTTTACCCTTCCCGGGCACAATAGGCAAGGGAAAATGTCTAAGCAGTGTACTTCAGCAGTCCCACGCGATTTCCCTGATGATCATCTGCATCATGTGCCCGATCATGAGTCTCGCCGCTACCCTGCTGTTCAAGGAGCCCAGCTTCGGCACATGGGCGCACACCTTTGGCTGCAACCTGCCGATGGCATTTTTCTGGCAGATGTTCTACTGCGGACCGCTCTCCCGCCTGATTTTCCGCACCCTGTTTAAAAAACAGCTGGCAGCACAGAACACACCGGCACAGGGACAGAAATAAATATCTTGTGCAAACGCAGCACGGATCGCACGCTCAAACACAGAATATACCCACAGTACCATACAGAAAAGACCCCGAAGACTGGCACTATACTGCCTTTCTCCGGGGTCTGTGACTCTCCGTTACAGAACGCCTGCGTTTTACTTCACCACCCGCACGCGGAACACGCCATCGATCGTCTTTAACTGATTGACAATACTGCTGCTTACGTGGGACTCCAGGTCGACCATCGTATATGCAACATCGCCTTTGGATTTGTTCATCATATTTGCGATGTTTAAGTTGTTCCAGCCGAGGACGGAGGAGAACTTCGCGATCATGTTTGCGATATTCTTATGGAAAATCACGACTCTACTTTCTGCCGTACACACACCCATATCGCAGTCCGGGAAGTTGACGCTGTGGAGAATATTTCCGTTTTCGAGATATTCCTGCAGCTGTCTGACTGCCATAACCGCACAGTTTTCTTCCGACTCCTCGGTCGAAGCGCCCAGATGCGGGATGACGATGCAGCCCGGCTTTCCTGCCGTGACCGGATTCGGGAAATCCGAAACGTAGCGGCGGATTTTTCCGGCGGTAATCCCGTCTAACACAGCTTCTTCATCCACCAGCAGATCTCTTGCAAAGTTTAACAAAATCACGCCGTCCTTCATCCGGGAGATAGCTTCTGCGCTGATCATATTTTTTGTGCTGTCCATCAGCGGCACATGGATTGTGATATAATCGCACTGCTCATAGATTTCATTGACATCCAGCACATGTCTGACGTCGCGGCTTAACTTCCACGCCGCATCGACCGATACATACGGATCATAGCCGAGCACTTCCATTCCGAGATGACGCGCCACGTTAGCAACCTTGACGCCGATCGCGCCCAGTCCGATGATACCGAGGCGCTTGCCCATCACCTCTGTACCGGCAAACTTCTTCTTCGCTTTCTCCGCATCCTTCGCAATATTTTCATCTTCCTGATTTTCTTCCACCCAGTTGATGCCCGATACGACGTCACGGCTTGCTAAAAGCATTCCGGCAATGACCAGCTCTTTTACGCCGTTTGCGTTTGCACCCGGTGTATTGAACACGACGACACCTTTTTCCGCGCATTTCTCCAGCGGGATATTGTTGACACCGGCTCCCGCTCTTGCAACCGCTAAAAGTCCATCCGGCAGCTCCATCTCATGCATCGATGCGCTTCGAACCAGGATGCCTTCCGCTTCTGTAATTTCGTCTGTTTTGATATAATTTTTCGAAAAATTATCGAGTCCGACCTGTGCGATCGGATTCATGCAATAATATTTTCTCATTGAAACCTCCCACTCTGCTTACTGATTCTGCGCTTCAAACTCTTTCATAAAGGCAACCAGCTTTTCCACGCCCTCCACCGGCATTGCATTGTAAATGCTTGCGCGCATGCCGCCGACGCTTCTGTGTCCCTTTAAGTTCTCCAGACCGTTTTTCTTTGCCTCTGCAACAAATTTTGCATCCAGATCGGTATTGCCTGTGATAAACGGAACGTTCATCAACGAACGGTCTTCCTTGCGGACGGTGCCTTTGAACAGCTTGCTTTCATCCAGGAAATCATACAGAATTTTCGCTTTTTTCTCGTTGTATTCTTTCATTGCTTCCAGACCGCCGCGCTTTTGCAGCCACTTAAACACTTTGCCGCAGATGTAAATTCCGTATGCCGGAGGCGTGTTGTAAAGGGATTTCGCATCCGCATGAATTTTATATTTTAACATGGTGGGCGTGCCGGGCAGCACATCTTCTGTAATCAGGTCTTCCCGTATAATTGCGATAACTACGCCGGCAGGTCCAATATTCTTCTGAACGCCACCGTAAATCATGCCATATTTGGTCACATCAACCGGCTCGGATAAGAAGCAGGAGGAAACATCCGCAACAAGGGGTTTTCCCTTTGTATTCGGAAGCGTTTTGAATTTGGTTCCGTAAATGGTGTTATTTTCACAAATATATACATAATCCGCATCCGGGTCGATCGGCAGATCGGAGCAGTCCGGAATATAGGAAAAGGTCTGATCCTCGGAGGATGCAACCGCATTTGCCTTTCCGTAAATGGAAGCCTCTTTCCATGCCTTTTTCGCCCACTGTCCGGTTATGATGTAATCCGCTACGCGGTTTTTCATCAGGTTCATCGGAATCATCGCAAACTGCTGGCTTGCGCCACCCTGTAAAAACAGCACTTTATAGTTATCAGGGATTCCCATCAGCTGACGTAAATCAGCCTCCGCCTCATCGATGATTTTCTGATAGGTACCGGAACGATGGCTCATCTCCATAACTGACATTCCACAGCCTCTGTAATCAAGCATTTCGTCTGCTGCTTCCTGCAGCACTTCTTCCGGCAGGACAGCCGGGCCTGCACTGAAATTGTACACTCTGGACATTTTTACCTCTCATTCCGCCGCCTGTGCGGCACTTGAATTTTCTAAAAAGCCGATCTGCCCGTTCTTATCAAACATATGTTTTCGTGATACGGACATTTGGATTAAAAAAAATGATATCGAATACCGCTCATGCCTGAATAAAAATACGGATACCGACCTTTCGGTCTATTGTACCCGTATTTTTCGCTTTAGTCAACTACTACGTTAATTTATTTGCTTGCAAGGTCATCCCCATCGAAAACCTCGCTGATCGCTGCACCCGCCGGAACCATCGGGAATACCTTATCGTCTTCAGGAATTCTGCAGTCGATGACAACCGGCTTCTGAAGTGCGATTGCCTTTTCAATTGCCGGAGCAACCTCCTCCTTCGCGGTGACGCGGATTGCCGCGCATCCCAATCCTTCTGCTACCTTGCAGTAATCCACTGCATCCTCCAGAACCGTCTGGGAATAGCGTTTTCCATAAAAGAGCGTCTGCCACTGGCGCACCATGCCCAGAACATGATTGTTGATGATGATCTGGATGATCGGAATCTGATATCTGCTGGCTGTTGCAAGCTCAATCAGGTTCATACGGAAGCATCCGTCTCCGCCGATATTAACGCAGATTTTATCCGGGCAGCCTGTTTTCGCGCCGATGCATGCCCCGATACCGTAGCCCATCGTGCCAAGACCGCCGGAGGACAAAAACGTACGGGGCTTCGTATAATGATAATACTGCGCCGCCCACATCTGATGCTGTCCGACGTCGGTTGTGATAATCGCATTGCCTTTCGTAATGCGATCTAATTCTTCTATAATATAAGGGCAGCTCAACTGGCTGTCGTCATATTTGAGCGGATACTTTTCTTTTAATTCCAGAATATGCGCCGTCCACTCCGGATGATGCATCTGTTCCATCCGTGCGATCAGCTTTGTCAAAACATCCTTCAGATCTCCGACAATGGACACATCCGCATGGATATTTTTATTGATCTCAGCAGCATCAATATCGATATGCAGGATCTTTGCATTCTTTGCAAATAAGGATGCGTTGCCGATGACACGGTCAGAAAATCTCGCGCCCAGTGCAACCAAAAGGTCACACTCGCTCACTCCGAGGTTGGAGGTCTTTGTGCCGTGCATACCGATCATACCGGTATAGAGCGGATCGTAACCGTCATACGCCCCTTTTCCCATCAGGGTATCACAGACCGGAGAATCCAGTTTTTTGGCAAAGGCACGCACCTCTTCTGAAGCGCCGGAAAGAATTGCTCCGCCGCCCAGGTAAATATAGGGTTTTTTCGCCTTGGAAATCACTTCCAGCGCGGCATCTAAATCTTCCTGCGTGTAATGTCCGGCACGTTCAACCGATTCCAGCTTTTTGGGTGTATATTCGCAGCTCGCTGCCGTTACATCTTTGGTGATATCTACCAGCACCGGTCCGGGTCTGCCGGATTTTGCAATGTGAAATGCCTTGCGCAGCGTGTCTGCCAGAATATTGACATCTTTTACAATGTAACCGTGTTTGGTGATCGGCATCGTCACGCCTGCGATATCGACCTCCTGGAAGGAATCTTTTCCCAGAAGCGGCAGCGTTACATTACAGGTGATCGCTACCATCGGAACGGAATCCATGTACGCGGTCGCAATGCCGGTAACCAGATTCGTCGCGCCGGGTCCACTGGTCGCCATACACACACCGACTTTTCCGGTTGCACGCGCATAGCCATCTGCTGCATGTGCAGCACCCTGTTCATGAGATGTCAGCACATGGAAAATCTCATCGCTATGCTTGTATAACGCATCATATACATTCAAAATGGAGCCGCCCGGATATCCGAACACAACATCCACGCCCTGTTCTTTTAAACACTCTATGACGATTTCAGCACCTGTACGAACCATATCGTCCTCCCCTTTTTATCCTTATTTCTTAATTTCGAGTACAGCGCCTCTGTTTCCGCTGGTTACCATTTCCCGGTAACGTGCAAGATATCCGGTGGTTACCTTCGGCTCTCTGGGCTGCCATTTTGCCCTTCTCTCTGCCAGCACTTCATCAGAAACCTTCATATCCAGACGATTTTCCGGAATATTGATGCTGATAATATCGCCCTCTTCTACCAGCGCGATGGGACCGCCGACAGCAGCCTCCGGGGAAACATGACCAATCGACGCACCTCTGGATGCGCCGGAGAAACGACCGTCCGTAATCAGCGCAACGCTGGAACCAAGACCCATGCCTGCGATTGCAGAAGTCGGATTCAGCATTTCTCTCATGCCAGGGCCGCCTTTGGGTCCCTCGTAACGAATCACAACGACATCGCCGGGAACAATCTTGCCGCCCTTGATCGCAGCAATCGCGTCCTCTTCGCAGTCAAATACCCTTGCAGGGCCTTCATGAACCATCATTTCCGGTACAACAGCGCTTCTCTTTACAACACCGGTATCCGGAGCCAGGTTGCCTTTGAGTACAGCGATACCGCCTGTCTCAGAATAGGGATTTTCAATCGGACGAATCACTTCGGGATTGCGGTTTACACAGGCTTCTATATTTTCGCCGACGGTCTTTCCGGTTACCGTCATCAGGTCTGTCTTTAACAGTCCCTTCTTATTTAATTCATTCATAACTGCGTATACGCCGCCAGCCTCATTTAAGTCTTCAATGTAGGTCGGACCTGCAGGTGCCAGATGACACAGGTTCGGTGTATGGGAAGAAATTTCATTTGCGATTTCCATGTTCAGCTCTACGCCTGCCTCATGCGCGATTGCAGGCAGATGCAGCATGGAGTTTGTAGAACAGCCGAGCGCCATATCGACGGTCAGGGCGTTTAAGAACGCATCCTTTGTCATGATGTCGCGAGGCTTGATATCCTTGCGAACCAGCTCCATAATCTGCATACCGGCATGCTTTGCCAGCTGGATACGTGCAGAATATACTGCCGGAATTGTGCCGTTGCCCTTTAAGCCCATGCCCAGCGCCTCTGTCAGACAGTTCATGGAGTTTGCAGTGTACATACCGGAACAGGAACCGCAGGTCGGACATACTTTTTCTTCGTATTCCTGCAGCTCTTCCAGTGACATGGTGCCTGCTGCCACGGAGCCTACTGCTTCAAACATAGAAGATAAGCTTCTCTTTCTGCCGTGCAGATGTCCTGCCAGCATTGGACCGCCGGAAACAAAAATCGTCGGGATATTCAGTCTTGCCGCTGCCATCAAAAGACCGGGCACATTTTTATCACAGTTAGGGATACATACCAGACCATCGAACTGATGTGCCATCGCCATACACTCGGTGCTGTCGCAGATCAGGTCTCTGGTTACGAGGGAATATTTCATGCCGACATGTCCCATCGCGATACCATCGCAGACTGCGATTGCCGGGAATACAACCGGGGTGCCTCCAGCCATCGCGACGCCGAGCTTGACCGCTTCTGTAATTTTATCCAGGTTCATATGTCCGGGCACGATTTCGTTATAGGAGTTTACGATACCGATCAGCGGTCTGTTCTTTTCCTCCTCTGTCATTCCCAGTGCATTCATCAGACTTCTGTGCGGTGCCTGCTGGACGCCTTTTGTTACATTATCACTTCTCATTTGTTCGTTCCTCACATTCTATTGTCATGAATTAAATTCTCTCTGCAAGCAGATCGCCCATCTTGCTGCATCCAACCAGTGTACAGCCCTCGGACATGATATCTCCGGTGCGGTAGCCCTCTGCCAGAACCTTGCGAACCGCTTCTTCCACTGCGTCTGCCTCTTTATCCAGATCAAATGTGTAACGCAGCATCATGGCAGCGCTCAGCACAGTTGCAATGGGATTTGCGAGATCTTTGCCCGCGATATCCGGCGCACTGCCGTGACTGGGCTCATATAAGCCGAACTTTGTATCGTTTAAGCTTGCGGAAGACAGCATACCGATCGAGCCGGTCACCATGCTCGCTTCATCCGAAAGAATATCGCCAAACATATTTTCGGTCAGGATCACATCGAACTGCGCCGGATCTTTGACCAGCTGCATCGCACAGTTGTCCACAAGCATATGAGACAGCTCCACGTCAGGATAATCCTTTGCCACCTCTTCCACCACGCTTCTCCACAGTCTCGAGGAATCCAGCACGTTTGCCTTGTCCACGCTCGTCACTTTGCCTTTTCTCTTGCGCGCTACATCAAACGCCTTGATCGCGATTCGGCGGATTTCCTCTTCGGTGTAGGTCAGGGTATCGACGGCCTTGCGCACGCCGTTTTCTGTCGTCGTATGGCGCTCGCCAAAATACAGACCGCCGGTCAGCTCTCTCATAATCAGCATGTCAAAGCCTGCCTGGCTAATTTCTTCTTTTAACGGGCACGCGCCTGCAAGCTGCGGATACAAATAAGCCGGTCTTAAATTTGCAAATAAGTTGAGTGCTTTGCGGATCTTCAACAGACCTGCTTCCGGACGCTTTTCCGGAGGGAGCTTGTACCAGGGGGAGGTGTTGGTATCTCCGCCGATCGAACCCATCAGAACCGCATCTGCCGCCTTCGCTGTCGCAATCGCCTCATCTGTCAGCGGTACGCCGTGCACATCAATCGATGCACCGCCCATCAAAATCTCCTTGCGTTCTATTTCATGGCCGAATTTCTTTGCCACCTGATCCAGTACTTTATTCGCCTGTGCTACAATTTCCGGTCCGATTCCATCGCCCGGAATGCATGCAATCTGTAATTTCATCGAGCTGTTCCTCCAATACTGCGCCCAATTGTAATTGAGCTGTTCTTTCTAAGTTTAACGTAACACTGTATATTTTTCAATAAAAACAGGAAAAAAGCCATATCGGTTTGATATAGCTTTTATAACTTAAGAGAATGAATTTCGTGTTTTCCATTCTTTTCTGATATAGGCTTACTGCTTTCGTGCGGCGGTTTTCTCGCCAGGCGTTTTCTCATCATGATATAGCACCCATGAAATCACGAAGCTGACCACAAACGCCACCGCAATCACAAGGGTATATTGCAGCGTATCATCCGTCGTAATCAGATATCCGAACAGTCCGGTTACGCCATAAGCTGTCGCTCCAATTCCTGTCCATCCGGCAATCAGTGCACCGCAGGCCCCTCCGATCATTCCTGCCACAAACGGTTTCATGTAACGGATATTGACACCGAAAATCGCAGGCTCGGTGATGCCTAAAAATGCGGACAGCGAAGACGGCAGCGCAAGGGCCTTTACCTTGCTGTTTTTGGTTTTTAATGCCAGAGCAAGCGCCGCTGCACCCTGACCGACATTGGCTGCCGTCGCAATTGGCATCCACGTATTTAATCCGCTTTTTGAAATCAGCCCCGCTTCCAGCGCGCTATACATATGATGTACACCCGCTACAACCGTCGGCGCATAGACCGCGCCGCACAGTGCCGCACCGATTCCAAAGGGAAGCGTAATCAGCCACTGAGCGCCTTCCAGTACACCGTTTTCCACCCAGGAAAAAACAGGTCCAAAAATTGTCAGGGTCAAATACCCAGTTACAAGAACCGTCACAAGCGGTGTCACAAACAGGTCGATAATTTCCGGAACGATCTTGTGCAGTTTCTTTTCCAGCATGCTCATAAACCATACTGCGATCACAACCGGAATGACATGTCCCTGATAGCCGACAAGCTCGATCTGATATAACCCAAACCATGCATTCAATTTGGGAATACTTTCTGCATCTACAACACTCCATGCATTCATCAGATCCGGATGAATCATGATCATACCGATAACTGCACCAAGATACAGATTTCCGCCAAATACCTTTGCCGCGCTGATCGCGATCAGGATCGGCAGAAAAACAAATGCCGCATTCGAAAACAGGTGAAGGATCGTATATGTACCGGACTGCTCCATTGCAGGATAAACCTCACAAAGTCCTTCCAGAATCCCCACCAGCAGACCGCTCGCTACGATCGCCGGAATGATCGGAATAAATACATCTCCCAGTGTCTTTACTGCACGCCTCCAAAAGCTCGTCTTTATACTTGCTGCCTGTCGGACTTCTTCCCTGGAAGATGCGCTGATGCCCGCAATCTGGATAAATTCGTCGTAAACCTTGTTGACCGTTCCCGTCCCGAAAATAATCTGCAGCTGTCCGGATGCGAAAAAGACACCCTTCACACCGTCGATTGCTTCGATTGCTTCCTTGCTGCACTTGTCATTGTCTCCGATGACCAGACGCAGTCGCGTCGCACAGTGCTCAGCGCTGATGATATTTTTCCTGCCTCCTATGTTGTCACAGATCTGTTGTGCTGTTTTCCTGTAATCCATGGTAACCCCCGCCCTCTGTTTTCACGACATTTTGTAAATTCACGTTTTCGCCAAAAAGAGTATACATCTTTTCAGGCAACTTATACAAGCAGCTCCGACAATCCTTTTTTTAGATTGCCGGAGCTGTCTCTACGTCTTTATGAAATTGAAATCACTCCTCTTCGTCTACAGATTTTGTTTCTGCAACTGTTTCTTCCAAAGTGCTTCGCGCAACATTCTCCCGGATTTTGATATCGCCGTTTTCTGCGGATACCCGGATGACAGCACTGCCGGGTGCCTGTTTTCTGTACTCTGCTGCGTCTCCGTTCTCATTTTCCATCATCTCATATCCCGAAAAATGAATTTCACCATATTCTGTGCGAAGATCATATCCATATGCATCCGCCTTCTGCATTTCGTATATGTTCGTATCCCCGTAACTGTTTTTTACGTCCAGCGTGCCCTGCGTTCCTGCAAAAACAGTTACCGAACCATTCTCCGCTTCCAAAGACGCCTGTGTGCTTTCGATACAGCCAATGTTCAGATCTCCATACAGACCGGTGATCTCTACTTTATTACCGGTCAGATTTCCGGTCTTGATGTCACCGTCTTCGTCGTAAATACTCAGGTCAATTCCGTTCCAGTCCTCCATTTTAATCTCACCATAGCTCGTCTTTACAGAAAGCTTCTCTGCAGAAAGATTCGCTGCAAGATCGATATCCCACGGTGCATCGACCGAAACCTCTTTCAACCTGGCACCCTTCGGCACTGTGATTTTCACATAAGGATCATCCTGCCGCCGTTCTCCTTCTTCTCCCCAGAGCCGGAAATACCACCGATTTCCTTCCTGCGTTTCCCCGAAATCGCCTTCTTTCACTATGAGTGTTCCATTCTCCACCTGGCACACCGGTTCTTCCCGATCGCCTGCCAGAAGATATTCAACACTATAAGAATCGCCTTCCTCCAAAGAAAACTCTCCGTATTTCAGATCCACCTCAATTTTTTCAAACGCTGCCAGCTGCTTCTGTCCGGCATAATCCTGTACCGTCTCCGGGCAGGCTGTTGTCTCTTTCAAATGAATTCCTTCGTTATCCAGATAAAACACCGGGCTTCCTCCCATCGCAATCCCAATGCCAATACAGATGCCGCCTGCTGCCAACAGACCTGTCGAGATCAGAAGCGTCTTTTTCAATGTTTTATTTTTCATCGCTGTCCGTCTCCTTTCTCTCCAGCAGGTGAAATCCGTTGCTGTCCGTTTCAGCAGCAGATGTGCCCGTCATCTGTTCGCCGGGCGCTGCCTCAGGTTCCGGCTCTGCGCTGCCGGCTTTTTTCTTTCCGCCAGCCTTGCTGCGGATCCATAAAATTCCTTTCCAGATCAGCCACACCAGTCCGATCAGCAATGCTGTGCCCAGGATTGCTGAGCCTGTCATCATAAAGCCGCTGCCCAGAATCGCAAAGCCGCTGCCAACCGCATGAAACATCGAAACAATTCCTGTCCCGATGAAAAACAGTCCGCCCAGAAGCAGTGCTGCCAGCACAAGGATCATTCCGATGCCGCAGGCTGCACTGCAGGCCAACAGACCGAGCACGCAGGCACCCAGTGCTACTGCAATGCCGACTACAGCGGCAAGCAGTCCGAGCCCTACCGGGACCACCACCGGCAGGGCACATAATCCGAGGAGGATCACCAGCACGATCTGCCAGGGCTTCCAGTTTGATTTTTGCTGTGTTACAGATTGTTTTGTTTTTGTTTCGTTCATTGCTATTCCTCGCTTTCTCTTTCTGAGTACAAGCATACCGACACAACAAAAAAAGCTCCCGCAAAAACTGTGGAAGCTTTTCCAAAACAATTCTTAAATTTTTCTAAATCGCAGTTTGGCGCGTCGTCCCTCTCTCCTCTGTACGAAAACCCATTTTAATTTCTTTTCCCGCAGGATTTCCATTCATCAGCTCCAGCAAAAGCCGCGCCGCCTCCTGTCCGCTGGTCTGGTAAAAAAAGTGCACGCTGGAAAGCTTCGGCGCAACGATCCGCCCGGAAACCGTGTCGCCCACGCCGGAAATCGCAACCTGCTGCGGAATCCGGATCTGATGCTCCTGCAGCCAGCCAAGCGCGCCGAGCGCTACGGAATCCGTTGCCCCAAATACTGCATCAATCTCCGGATGCCGCTCCCATAAGCGTCCCATTGCCTCATAGCCGTCCTCAACAGAAAAAGCACTTTCCTCATAAAAGCTGTTGTCCCAGTCTATTCCCTTTTCTTCCAGAACATCCAAAAATCCACGGAAACGTTCTTCCCCGGCTGCATGATCTCGCTTCGTCACACCAAGACACGCCGGATGCTTCGCATCCTTTAACATCATACGCGCGGATTCCTTTGCTGCAAGATAATCATCCTGATAGACGCAGCTGTAGCCTTCCAGCTTCTGTCCCAGCACCACAACCGGAACCTGCAGCGCGCGCAGTGCACGCTTGTGCGCCGGTGTGAAAATCGTCCCGATCAGGATAATCCCGTCCACCTGATTTTCGGAAAAGAGCTTTAAATACTCCACTTCCTCGCGTTCCTGGTTTTCCGTGTTTGCCAAAAGCAGCCAGAAGCCCGCCTGCTTTAACTCCTTGCTGATCCCGGAGACCATCCCGCTGATGGATTCGGAATTGATCTTCGGGATGATCACACCGATCTGCTTCGTCTTTTTGGTACGCAGCATCTGTGCCTGCGCAGACGGTTTATAACCGGTCTCCTCGATCACCCTGCGGATCTGTTCCCGCTTTTCTGCACTGACATAGCCATCGTTAAAGTAACGGGAAACGGTGGCCCGGGAGACATTTGCCAACTTTGCAATTTCATTTATGTTCATTTCAAAAAATCCATCCTCAATCTCTGCAGCATTTTTCTTTTGTGAGATTGATCTCAGTATAACATTCCGTCTGAAAATCTGCAAGCAGAATACAGCGCCTTATCCCAACACCTCCCGGTATACGCGCAGCACATTTTCTCCCATGACCTTATCACGCTGTCTGGCGGTAAGCCCTGCCTTTGCAAGCGCATCCTCCAGAACCGGCATTGCGTCTGCGCCCGGGAGCTCTGCATGGGTCCGAATTCCGTCAAAATCGCTGCCCAGTCCCAGGCAGTCCTCTCCGCCGACTTTTATGATATGTGCCGCATGGCGTGCCACGTCTGCAGCTGTGCCCGGATAGTCCTTTTGGGCATTTAAAAAGGACGGACAGAAGTTCAGTCCGGTCACACCGCCTTTTTCTGCCAGCAAACAGATCATGTCGTCCGTTAAATTGCGCACCGCCGGACAGATTGCGCGGGCGTCGGAATGGCTTGCGACAAAGGGACGCTTCGCATGGGACGCCACGTCATAAAAGCCTGCGTCCGACAGATGGGACACATCCACGATCATTCCGAGCCGCTCCATCTCTTCCAGAAATAAAAATCCGAACTCTGTCAGCCCATCCTTCGTGTTCGGAACCGTCCTATCCGGCTTGCCATCCCCGGAAATGGCAAAATTCGGAAAACCGATCTCGTTTGGAAAATTCCAGGTCAGCGTCAACATTCGGACACCTCTGTCATAAAATTCCCGCAGCTTTTCCAGGCTGCCCTGACACACCGCGCCCTCTTCGATTGTCAAAAGCGCGCTCATGCGCCCGTTTTTCTGATTTTCCAAAATGTCGTTATAGCATCTGACCTGACCAATCTGCTCCGGAAACAGTGCCATCTGCCGATCAAAGCAGTCCGCCAGTGTCAGCGCCTGCTGATATGGATCTTCACAATTTTCTATACAGACGAACAGTGCAAAATTCTGAAGCAGGTAATCCCCCTGTTTCATCTTATCCAGACGAATATGCAGTCTGTTGTCCTGCAGTGTCCACCCTTTTTCTTTGTTTTCATAAAGTGCTGCGATCGTGTCGCAGTGCATATCAACAACTTTCATAAAATCCTCCATTCCGCAGGCGCTTTGTGCCGAAGGTGTCGCGAGGAAAACGTCCAGTTCGGCTCTGCGATCCCAGCTGCTTTGTGATGCCTGCGTCACAAATCGCTGTGTGACGAAAAAACCGGAACACACGTCCTGTGAGCCTATCACATGCGCATATTCCGGTTCTTTTATCTGTCTCTAAAATTCGTCTTATTTCTTCTTTGTATCTGCAGGTGCTTCTGCATCAGCCTTTTCCACCTGTACGATCGCGCTCTTCTGCATCGGAATACGGCAGTTTTTGTTGTTGCCGAACTCAACGATAACGGTATCATCTGTGATGTCGATGATGATTCCGTAGAAGCCGCTGGTGGTCAGAACGCAATCTCCGATCTCCAGAGTAGAAAGCATTGCGCTGGTCTTCTTCTGCTCTTTCTTCTGCGGACGATACAGTACGAAGTAGAAAAATACACCAAAAACTACCACATACATTAAAATAAGCGGAATCATGCTGCCTGCGCTTGCTGACTCAGATGCTGTCAGTAAAATACTCATTTTCTATATTCCTCCTGGTTTATAAAGTAAAACCCTGCCCTGCAGGATTCTCCATGCCCGGTCTCTTTACCGTAGCCTATTTTCCATCATACACAATTCTTTGCATGCCGTCAAGTTTTCGCTTCTTATACGCTGCAAATTCTCCCTTATCCAGCGCATCCCGGATTTCTGTCATCATCGTATTATAGAAATACAGGTTGTGCATGACGCACAGGCGCATGCCCAGCATCTCTTTTGCTTTTAACAGGTGACGGATATAGGCTCTGGAATACCGTCTGCAGACAGGGCATTGACACCCTGGCTCGATGGGCTGCATATCCAGCTCATACTGCGCGTTGAACAGATTAATCTTGCCAAAGTTTGTATATAAATGTCCGTGACGTCCGTTTCTGGTGGGATATACGCAGTCAAAAAAGTCCACGCCGCGTTCCACTGCCTCCAAAATATTTGCAGGTGTACCGACTCCCATCAGATAGGTCGGTTTGTCCACGGGCAAATAGGGAACTGTCTCTTCCAGAATATGATACATTTCCTCATGGGTCTCACCGACTGCAAGACCGCCGACCGCATAACCGTCCAGATCCAGGTCTGTAATCCGTTTGGCATGCTCTATTCGGATATCCGAGTAAATTGCACCCTGGTTAATGCCGAACAAAAGCTGCTGCTTATTGATCGTATCGTCCAGGCTGTTCAGGCGAGCCATCTCTTTTTTGCAGCGCTCCAGCCATCTTGTCGTCCGGTCTACGGAAGGCTGCACGTAGCTTCTCTCCGCTTTTGCAGGCGCACACTCATCGAATGCCATTGCAATGGTAGATGCGAGGTTTGACTGAATCCGCATACTCTCTTCCGGTCCCATGAAGATCTTATGCCCGTCGATATGGCAGCGGAAGGTTACCCCCTCCTCTTTGATCTTCCGCAGACCAGCCAGTGAAAACACCTGAAATCCGCCGGAATCGGTCAAAATCGGCTTATTCCAGCTCATAAAGCGATGCAGTCCACCCATCGCCTTGATCTTTTCATCACCGGGACGCACATGCAGATGATAGGTGTTGGAAAGCTCCACCTGTGTGCCCAGTCCTTCCAGATCCTCCGTAGAAACCGCACCCTTGATCGCAGCAACGGTTCCGACATTCATAAAAACCGGTGTCTGGATCGTACCATGCACAGTTTCCATTACCGCACGTTTTGCACGTCCCTCCTGTTTCAATACCTTGTAGGTCATCTTTTCACTCATCTTAATCTCCATTCCAGATTTTCTTTAATTTATCATCCGCTTTTTGGAAAAAGCCTGCGATCGCCGTACTTTTTTCAAAGGGTGCAAACAGTTTTTGCCGAAGCAGCTCGATCGCTGTACATACCAGGTAGATCGCTGCTATCACCCCAATACAGGCAAAGGGCAGATACCAGTGTCCAAGCCAGGCAGCGCCGTCGATTTTCGTCCAGAGACTCTCCCGGATATAGTAGTGATCATGGATCAGGTAAACGCCAAAGGACGCACCTGCAATCCGATTGATCAGGCCTGCCCCTCTTCCCGGTGCAATCCTCAGATTCAAAAATGCAAGAAACAAAAAAATCGACGCAGCTGTCACCAGAATCGAGCTATAGACATAAAACACACTATACCCCCACATCAGATCGTCCAGAAAGCTGATCGCGCCAAACGGAGAGGACAGCAGTGCCTCGATCACAAATCGGCTGAGGGGAATCAGCAGGGAGGTTCCAACTGCAGGCAGGAACCATTTCAGGAATTTTCCATCCGGCTGATAATACAAACGGATATAGGCTCCGCACAGATAAATCGTCAAAAACCACGATATACTTACACCGCCGGCGGTATTAAGGGCCGAAGAAAAATAAAAAATGTTTGGCCACACAGACACCAAAGCCAGAGCCAGCGCACACGCACAGGCAAGCTGACGCTTAGTCAGTGCCAGGATCAGCTTATTCATCACCGGTGCCAGCACATACATGCCTACATACATGGAAACAAACCAATAAAAATCCGATGAGATCGGTAAAATCGAATAGACCAGATATTCCAAGTCATGGGGTACATCTGTAAAGATCCAATAAATCGCCGTAATTCCCAAGGCATAAAACAGTACCTGAACCGCCATTTTTACAAGCTTCCAAAGGCTGAATCTCGATTCCGTCAGAAAGTAGCTGCTGATCAACAGATACAGATTGATACAGGTAAAGGAAACGCCAAACAACGTCCAAACCAGATAATAAGAAGCAGTCCCCATCTTCGCAGCTCCGATCAGATTTCCATGGTTCATCAGGTGTGCCGTCACAACAAATACCATGGCGAGAAGCCTGAGAAGCTCCAGATTCGCCTGTCTCGTTTTTTTCATAAATCAGATATACCCCGTTTCTCTAGAAAATCGTTTTCACCATGCATAGATAAAAATTAGTATAACAGATTCCCTTGTATCCGTCAAAAAAATGTTTTATACTATAGGGAAAATTCCCTTATCGAAAGGAGTGTGTTTCATGTCCGGTTCTGTTTTTGGCACCATTTTCCGCGTTTCCACATGGGGAGAATCCCATGGCAAGGCGATCGGCGCTGTCATAGATGGCTGTCCGGCAGGCCTTCCCTTATGCGAGGCTGATATCCAGCCTTATCTCGACAGGAGAAAGCCCGGCTCCGGCAAATATGTCACTCAACGAAAGGAGGCTGACGAGGTTCAGATCCTCTCCGGCATTTTCGACGGAAAAACAACGGGAACTCCGATTTCCCTGCTCGTCTATAATACCTCTCAGCGATCCTCCGATTATACGGAAATCGCCCAAAACTACCGCCCCGGACATGCAGACTACACCTTTGATGAAAAATACGGCTTTCGTGACTATCGCGGCGGCGGCCGTTCCTCCGGAAGAGAAACGACCGGACGTGTTGCCGCCGGTGCAATCGCCATAAAGATCTTAAACCGGCTCGGTATCGATGTCTGCGCCTATACCCGTTCGATCGGTCCTGTTTCCATTCATCCGGATACCTTTGACCGGGAAGCAATCACTCAGACCGCTACTGGTATGCCGGATAAAAAAGCTTCCGCCGACGCAGAAGCCTTTCTCGAAACCTGTATCAAAAATCAGGATTCCTCCGGCGGCGTGATCGAATGCTGTGTGACCGGTCTTCCTGCCGGGATCGGCGATCCGGTCTTTGACAAGCTTGATGCAAGGCTTGCTTCAGCGATCATGTCCATCGGTGCAGTCAAAGCTGTTGAAATCGGTGACGGCATCGAGGTTTCTTCCCGCAAAGGCTCCGAAAACAACGATGCCTTTTGCATAAAGGATGGACAGGTTTCCAAGAAAACCAACCACGCCGGCGGTATTTTAGGCGGCATCAGCGACGGCTCTCCCGTCCTTCTGCGCGCTCATATCAAGCCAACTCCATCCATCTTTCAGCCACAGCAAACCATCGGCCGTGACCATGTTGAACGTATGCTGCAGATCAAGGGACGCCACGATCCCGTCATCGTTCCCCGCGCAGTCGTGGTTGTAGAAAGCATGACAGCCCTGACCATACTGGACCTGATGCTGTCCAATATGGGGGCACGAATGGATCATCTTGAAAAAATCTACACGAAATAAGCACTTTTGTTTTCTTTGGCAGAAGCTCTGCACCAGCTGCAACGCCAATGATTTTTCTTTCCTATCAACACACGTTTCAAGGCGCACCCATAAAAATTCCCCACCGGCCTTTGCCGATGGGGAATTTTCTGATTCTATTCTTCTTCCAGTCTGTGGAAAATAACGCAGTTAGGCTGATCCACCTTGATCTCCGGCCCGTTCATAACGATCAATCCGGTATCCGGGTGCACTGTAAAGAACGTCATTGTATTCGATTCGTGATTTAAGGAAACCAGATGTCTATTATCCGGGAACAGCATCGCATCCTTCGGATATTCTCCACTGATAGGCAGACAGAACAGTTTCGTCAAAAGTCCGGTCTTCTGGTCAATCTTGTACATTATGACGCTGTTATCTCCCGCATTGGAGCTGATCAGATACTGGAAATCCTCCGAAAGATTCAGCGCACTCGCTGCGGAATTACTCGCATGATAATCGTTGACTGTGGAGATCGTCTGTACCTTTTCAAAGAACGGATTGCCCTTTTTTTCTTCATAGGTATAAACATCTATGATATTTTTCAGTTCATGAACGATGTAAAGAATCCTTCCGTCCCTGCTGAATTTGATATGACGGGGTGCAGATTCCATTTCACTGCGGATAACATCTGCCAGTGTCAGCTTACCGGTCTGATGGTCGAGGCGGTATACCTTGACATGATCCATGCCAAGATCTGCTGCACACAGATAATGATTGTCTCTCGTCATCTTCACACAGCTGACGTGGGGACGGAAATTCCGCTCTGCAATACTGCCCAGTCCACGATGGAAAATCTCATCGGTAATCTCTCCGACACTGCCGTCCTCCTTTAAACGCAGCGCTGTGATCTTGCCGTCATGCCAGCCTGCCACGAACAGGAAACGATCTTCATAATCTGTGGAAAGATAGCAGCCGCGCATGCCATTAATGCCCGCCATGTTGATCGGTTTTAAATGTCCATCCTTTAAAATTTCATAGGATTCCACACCAAAGTCTGTAATGGAATACAGCCATTTACGGTTGTGCGAAATCGTCAGATAGGATGAGTTCGTAATCTCGACACGATCCTTTAATGTAAATCTTCCATTTTCTACATCTACATCATAAATCGTAATACCATGATTGTCTCCCATTGTATAGGTAGAGACATAGGCAACGTACTTTTTCTGATTTGTCATGTTCAAACCTCCTGCGGCAAAAATGTTCTGCTCATTTATTTTACCATACCTGTCCCGTTTTTGTTAATCCCTTTTTCACTTTTCGTTTCAGTTCCATCGCTGCATTTCCAAAGAACCATCTAAAACCGGTGTTCAGCGCCTTGGGCTATTCCCGCGCAGGGACAGGCTGCGATGCAGCCGCAGACCGTTTGAAAGCGCCGGTACTTGGGCAGCGTGCTTTGCTGCCTTATGTACCGCTGCGCTTTCATCCGAGCGAAAGCGTGTCTGCGCGCACGCAGCCTGCCCCTGCGCGGGAATAGCCCAAGGCGCCAAAAATCGCCCTAAAATGGCGTTCTTTCTGCA
>OLOZ01000381.1_pt1 | contig 43713 bp, 52 predicted proteins | sample 1673021 | NCBI WGS metagenome assembly OLOZ01 (sample SAMEA3136747, study PRJEB25190) | human gut metagenome | biome: human gut; feature: human-associated habitat; material: faeces | place: Austria | collected 2013 | reverse complement strand
CCAACGTAAATTAGTCGCATCGTTATTGGCTCGGTTGCCGTCGATATGGTCTATTTCCGGCAAATTGTCCGGGTTAGGAATGAAAGCCGCCGCAACTAATCTATGAACGAAATATGTTTTGTTTTTACCATTATCTGATAGTATTACCCGCATATATCCGTTTTTACTAATAGATTGCTTTCGTATCGCACTTTTACCCGTTCCCCGATAATTTACAGACTTTATATTACCTTTGTCTGAAACTTCATAATTAGCGTTTATAAACTTCCAATTTTCCATCTTTTTTTTGCAAAGATAATATTAAACCATAATACAACAAACTAATACGTTTCTTTTATTTTATTGTATGCCTCTTTATCCAATACCATAACTTTAGGATATTCGACAATACAACCTTTTGTATATACGAGATTATAGATACCCAATTGTCCCTTAATTGGAAACTCAACAACCTGGCGGGGGTTCCGCATCAGCCAACCGAACCCCTTTGTAATGGATTTACGTTTTTCGGGCGGTATGCGGGTATTCTCCCAATCTTCCGGGGTAAAATCGGCGACGGGCTTAACGTCGTACAATTCAACCAATCCCAAAGTAACGCCGCTTTCATATCCCGCAATTACGGGATTAGCAGACGAACAAACCATTAAATCGCCCCGGTACGGCGTGTTTTTGTTGCGTACCTCAATACATTTTTCTCCGTAAACAATTCCGTTGTCCTCATACGCCGCCGTTACCAACTGCGTTGCATACGGGTTTTTAACGGTTAATGCACGCCAACGGTCGTGCAATTTCGGCTTATAATCTTTGTTATTATACTGCATAATCATTTTTTATTATCGGGTTCGTCCTCGTTTTCGTCGTTTGGTTCCGGGTAATGGATAAATCCAATTTGCCGGACGCTTTGAATTGGTTCGTAAATGATAACGGCAACATCGCCGTCCGTCCTTACGCCAACTAATCGACAATCGGCGGGAACTTCAACCCTTATTTCATTTCTTTTCATTGAACAAATCCCAATTTGCCGGGACACAATAACCGGGCAATGTTTCCCAGTCAATCCCGGACGCTCTTACAAAACTATCTTTCCAATATATCCGGGGTGTTTTGTCCGGGTGCGCCTCCCAATAGTCGAACACGTCGTTGTAAAACGTCAATGTTTCCCGCTTTGTATATCTGCAACCGCTTTGTAATCCTATCTTAAACAAGTCAACAAAGGGGTACGACAAAGCAATTACAGAAAATGCCCGGTCAAACATTCCCACGGGGATTGGTTCAACGCTTGCAAAGGTACGGAACCCGTGGCGTTTTGCCCGTGCCAATGCGTTTATACGCATCCGGTTTGGGCTTGCTTTGGGTTCCAATTCGTCGCATCCGGTCAACGTGGAACCAATGGCAATACGGGATTTGTCCCAACCCTCGGACGCCTCGGCAAAGTCGATTAAAATATTAATACCCTCGGCGCATTTACTCAATACCTTTACCGGGACGCCGTGGCGTTGACAAACGCCGATTGCTTGGCGGGTCAACCTTTGCGTTTCCGGCAATAACGGGTCGGTCGTAAACGAAAAGAATAACCCCGTTTTTTGCAATTCGTCCTTATGCTTCAACAACTCATTCGTAAATATATCCAATGCGTATGGATATTCCCGTAATGTCTTTTTCAATTCCGGGGTATTGCCGCCCAACACTTTTGCGCCCCGCCCTTTGCGCAAATAACAATACGTGCATCCGTTGGAACAACCAACGTAAAAGTTGGCGGCGTTCTCGGCATATTCCCCGGCTTTTCCCTTTGGGCTGTAAATAACCCGTCCGTTTATCGCTCCCATACTCAAACAGATTAAAACGGTAAATCGTCGGTTCCGTCGGGGGCGGGTGCATCCGGCACGGGCGGCGGCGGGGCTTGCGTTCCGGCTCCGGTTCCTTTGGGCGTCAACATTTCCATATCGGTTGCGACAATTTCGGTAATATACCGTTTCACGCCCTGCGCATCGTCATAACTCCGGGTTCTTAATTCCCCCTCAATATAAAGTTTATCGCCCTTTTTGACGTACTGATTGGCGACCTTTGCCAACCCATTTTGCAACACAATATTGTGCCACTCGGTACGCTCCGGGATTTGCCGCCCGTCCTTTGCCGTAAACCCCCGTTTAGTGGTTGCCAACGAAAAGGTTGCAACGCAACCGCCGTTGTCGAACTCCTTAAAGTCCGGGGCTTTTCCTGTATGCCCCAATAAAGTAACTTTGTTTACACTCATAATTATTTTAATTTAATACCATCTAACAAATACAATCTCTTATTATCAGACCAACCCGCCGCCATGTTTAAGGCTTTCCGGTCGTCGTCGTGTACAAATTCGCAATACCATGAATTGCCGCCAACATTCGCTTTTTCTTTCAGTCTTACCAATTTACCGACAATGTAACGGGCAAATTTAGCGTACCCGCTAACCTCGGATATATGAATAATGCGACGTTCGGCGTTTATTTTTGGCAATTCTTCGATTTGCGGGCGTTTTTCCTCGGCGGGGTATCTTTGTACCCTCTGAAAGTCTTTTTTGATTGACGACCGGGAAATTGCCCCAAAATCGGGTTGCCTCTTTTTGGTTCTCATACTTCTTTGTAATTTGGGTTTAATTGTCCCGTTTTAGACAATGCAACCCGTTTTCGGGTTATTGGATTATTGGAATTTTGTTTGCGGGTACTCCAACGTAAATTAGTCGCATCGTTATTGGCTCGGTTGCCGTCGATATGGTCTATTTCCGGCAAATTGTCCGGGTTAGGAATGAAAGCCGCCGCAACTAATCTATGTAATCGAAACGTTTTGCGTTTTTGATTAATACATAGTACAACGCCCTTATATTCCTCTTTATCCGTATGCGGTTTCAATATTCGCCCTTTTATTTTGTGGCAATTCTGTAACCGTCCATTTACAACCATATCTTTAGAACGAACCCGCCCGTAATTGCTAACCTCGTAACGTTGGTTATAACCGTCTATCTCTTTCCAAACTTCCATATTCATTTTTAATTAACTCTATTATTTTCACATTTCCGGGGTAAATACGCATTTTGGTTTTATTGCCGTTTTCCCATTCGTTGTGGTGTTCTAAGCAAAGTATATTTATATTCCTTGCATCGTGTGCCGCCTCCGGGAATGCTCCACGGGTCAAAATGTGGGAACAATACACGGCGGAATAATTCCGCAATGGCTTTAAACATTCCTCGCATCGGTGCGGCTTATGTTCCCAAACCCAACGGAAAAACCGTTCATTTGCCGCCATGATATTTGCACCCCGTCCCGTAATACAATGCCCGAACAATTCCCGTTGTATCTCAACCCTCAAACGAATATCCATGCGGAAATTACGCAAATCCAAAAGGGGATTATACCCCCTTTGGATGCAATAATTGTATTCGTCCCGGTCTGTCAACAAATACGGTTCCATACTCTTACATTTCCGCCGTTTCGTCGTTCGGTTCTGGGTCGTCCGCCGGGTCGTTAATATCCGGGAACAATCCGTTATCCTCTACCTTTTCGGCATTCAATCCGGGTGCGGGTTCGCCATCAGCCCCGAACAACTCCAATTGCGCCTTTTTGCCCTTGAAAAGAAATGCGTAAACCTCGGTTTCAATGTCGGCGGTAATTTCTTCTAATTCTTCCTCAAACCCGAACGTTTCCGTATTGAATTTAAGGCGGGGCGAATTGATTGCGGTTTTCTGATTGTTAGACACGGTAAACAACCCGGTTAAAACAACCCCTACGTTATCGTCTTGACCGGAAAAGGACACGCCCCGAACCTCTATGTTTTTCAACATTTCGTCGGCAAAATCCCGTGATAATTCGCTTTGCTTTTTGGTTGCTTTGAAATCGGACGTTTCAACCATTGAAAGAAAGGACGTAATATTAAAAATCCGTCCCATGATTGGGCGCAAACGGTCGAAACAATCCCGCAAATCCGGGTGTATGTCCTTTGCACTTTCGACGTGATATTTGTTCGTGTAACTCTCATTACCGATTGTTTCGGTAACTTCATAATGTACGTCTAACCCGCCGTCCTTTAATGTCTTGACTTTCGACAATGCAAACGCCTTTTCGCTTGGTATCAACATAACGTTTGCGGCTTTTTTTTCTTCGCTCATTTTTTAATTATTTGATTGTTACCGGGAATACGCCCGGAACGGTTTTATAACTTAAAATTCTGTTTCGTCCAATAATTCCCGTGTCTTACTATTCGACGGAACCGCCGGGCGTTCCGGTTCCGGGGTTGGTTCCGGGACGGGTTCCCCGGTTCCGATTGGTTCCGTTACCGGGTTGGGGTCGTGGAACTCAATATTGCGCCCTCCTTTGGGCTTTTCCGGCTCAAATTGGGCTTTGAGTTGTTCCGCCGGGTATTCCTTTTGCACTAACTCAATAATCCCCAAATTAACCAATTCCGGGACGCAACGGCGCAACGCCCGTATGTCCTCTAATGCGTCATGCGCCGGGAATGTTTCGCCGGGGAATAACTTACTATATAATTCCTCTAATTTGGGATATTTTCCCGGTCGCCCGTTTGAATACAATGCGCCGACAAACTTAATTGTTTTCATCATTGTATCAATGCGTTTGCCCTTATGTAATGCGTCCTCAACGTGTGCGTCGTAATATTCCCGTCCACAATAGCGCAAAACGTTTGCTTTTAACATTGAACTATCAAAGTAAATATTGTGCGCACATACAAGCGGGGCGGCGTTGGCATCCGCTAAAAATTCGTCCACAACCTCGGCAAACGGCACACCCTCGGCAATTGCCCGTTCGGTTGTTATACCATGAATTGCGGTTGTTTCCGGGGGTATCTCGTAATTATCGGGTTTGATAATATAACTTTTTTCCTTATCGCCCAACGACCATGCCAATTGGACGACGTGCGGGAATTGCTCAAAATCCGCATCCCATTTCAAACCCTTTGCCGGAACCCCGGTTGTTTCGCAATCAAAGAAACAAACATCTTTCAAATCAAATTTTTGCATAACCTTAAATATTAAATCATTAATTACTGTTTTCGCTCTCATTGCGGTATTTATCCCGCTTTTTCTCCAACTCCAAAACGTCCCGGTTTTCGTCTATATACTTTTGGACGTCCCGGTTACAAAACGGTTTTCCGTCCAACCAAAGCAAATGCCAATACGGTACGTTTTCCATCGGTTGCCCCTTAAATTTACCCTGCGGCATCGGGGATTTGTCGTTTAATTCCATACTAAAAAAGTCTTTTTTGCCCGTCCTCGTTGGGGGGTTGTTCAACATATTTTGCCCGTGTAATCCAAACGCACCCGCACCGCAAACACTTTATCCGGCTGTAATGCTTTGGCGTGTATTCGTGGCGGATTATCCGCCAACCCGCCAACGGGTAATTTTTCCGCTTTCCGTTACACTTGCAAAACATACCTACAACGTTCGGGGGTCGTCAATAAATGTATTGTATTCCTCGGCGGCTATCTGTTTGAGCGTTTCGATATGTTCGATTAACTCGGCGTTCGACAAATCCGCCACGGTGCGCAAATCGTGGGAATATACCCCCGTTTCCTCGTTGACCCGTTCAACGTACATAATCGGGGAAAATTCCCGCAAACGTCGTTCGGTTTGTTCCTCTGTAAGACGTTCGCCCGCCTCCCAAATTGCGTGCTTAAACGTCGGTACAACATAGTTGAAATAATACCCTTTCAAAGCCTCGGACGAACCGGGGGACGCTACAATAAACCGGGCAATAATGCGGGAACCTTTCCAACCCTTGAAAAACTCGTTTAATTCCCCCATGTACATTGCCAACCCGCCGTTATTGTTTATTGTTCCCGTTGCTGTTATTTCTCGCTTTTTCATCGGCTATTAATTTTTTCATTGTCTTATTAAACGCTGTCATTCCGATTGTATGGATAACGTCCCGTTCCGCCCGTGATAACTTCGTTTCCCGCTTATCCAATACTTTTGCAAATGCAACAACAAATTCGCCTGGCTCCAACAATCCGGCATTGTGCAACCCGTCGATTGGGTGCGCTTTCAAACGCTCGGTTGCTTTCAATGCTTTGCGGGCTTTTTCCCGACTTTCCCATATTTCCCGAACCTCGGCGGCGGCGTTGTCATAAAACAACCGCATTTTTAGAACGTCGGCAATTGACAAATCAGCAACGGCGGTTGGTTGCTCTTTTTCCGGCTCCGGTTCTGTCGTAACGGGTGCAACCTTACCGTTATTCACTCCATAACCGAACAACGCAAAATCCCCCTTTGTTGGGTCGTCCGGGAATATCTCGGCGAAACGGTCGGTTATCTCAATGGCTGTTTGCAAATCCGGCGTCCGGCGTTTTACAAGCCCCAACCGCAATGCCTGTTTATGTACGTGGGTATCTAATGGAATGATTAAATTACGGGGGTCGCAAATCGTCCACAATCCAAAGTCAACCGGGGAACCGTGGCGACACATCCAACGTAAAAACATACATAAGCGTTTGCAACCGCTTTTCGTTTCCATATCCGGCACGCCCTTAACATCGCCGAAAAGACGTTGCAATTGCTCCAACGGACGCCCGCCCGGTTGCGCTTGCAATGCCTTTTCCATGTTCTCAAACTTACTATATACGTCGAATAAGCGGGCGCAAAGGTCGTGAAAATCGGCGTATGTAAACGTTCTATAAAAATTCTCTTTACTGCCTTTGTATTGCTTCCATTCCGGGGCGGCTCCCTGCGTATCGGTTCCAACAATGTAATGATACGGCGCACCCTTGAAAATTTCCCGGTCGATAAAATCCGCCTTTTGGATTATCTGTTTGCGGGAACCCCACGCAATCCACGCCGTAACAAATGCGCTAATCTCAATATTTACCCGGCTATCGTAACGGTGCGGGATTTGCACCGGGTCGGATTGGATAAACTCGGCGGTTTCGTATTGTTCCGCCCAACGTTTCAAATTATCGTTCAATGTTATATGCAATTGTTTTAGATTTTAAGGGGACGGAAAGCCCGCCCCCGGTTATTATTAGTTTTCCGTGTATTCCTCAACTACTAAATCGGTTTGTCCCCGCTTTACTTCCTCTATAAAGCCTTGAAAACCGTTTGCCTTTGCAATGTCTATAATCGCCTGCAAACGCTTTTCGCCTAAACTTTCGCCCCTCGCAATGCGGAACACCTTAACCGTCGGATTGCTTGCGATAATCAGTTTGGCGGCAACCTCCATAATTTGACTATCTGACACTTTCCCGGCAACGAACGGCACGCCGTTTAATTCTAACCCGTCGTCCGTGAAAGAAAGCCCGGCAATCGGCAATTTGGACGTTGCAATAAGTGTTTCCCTTTCCTTTGCCAATGCGCCTAATTTGTCCTCAAACGTGCGGGCGGTTTTCTCGGCGGCTTCCTTTTGTTTCTTTTTTGCCATGTAATCCACAACCAACGCATTGATACGGTTGTGTTCCTCGGCTTTTTTGAGTTGTTCCGCCGTGTCTAATTGTTCCGGGTTATTTGCTTCGTATTCCTCTAACCATTTGTCGGCATTCGCTTTACGTTTCACAAACTCGGATTTGTCATTTACGATAACTTGCAACGTTTCCTTATAATCGTTTTCAATGGCTTTTTTGTTGGCTTTCGCATCTTCTTTGGCTTTTTCCAACCGGGCGTTTGCCTCGGCAATTATCCGGGCAACTTCTTTTTCCTCGGCGGCTAATTTGTCGTCGATTGCCTTAATATTACTTTTTCGGGTTTCTTCCGCCTCTTTAATTCGTCCGGGGATTGCCTCCAATTGTTCAATCCTTTGTTGCCGGGCTTGGCGTACCGTTTTCGCTTTCTCAATCAACCGGGCATTTTCGTTTTGCTCTTCCATCAACGCCGTAATATCCTTTTTCTCGGCATACGTTTTGACGTCGCCGGGTTTCAATTGCTTTTCAGCGTTTGCGCAAATGGTTGTGTACGTCTTAACCTCGGCGTTGGCGTCCTTTCGTTTGTCCTTAACGGTCGTAACCTCGGCGTCAATTTCTGCAATTCGGGTGCGCACCTTTTCCGGCAACAAAGCCTTTACAACCTCAATTTGTTTGCGGCGTCCCTCGGCGGTTTCACTCCAACGGGAAAACTCCACGGCGTCAAAATCTTGGTAGCCGAAAATCTTTTGCAACATTGAAACGTTATCCGAACGCATCCCGGTTGTTTGTGATTTTATGGATAACGTCCCACGTGGGTTGGCTTTGGTAAACTTTAATTCGACTTCGTAATTTTCGCCGTCGTTACCTACTACCATTTTTGCAAATCCTTTGTCCTCTCCATTTTTCAACACGGCGTCCCGGTTCCCGGTCAACATTGCGCCGATTGCTTTTAATAGGGTTGATTTGCCTAACTCGTTGTCCCCGGTAATGAAATATACATTACCCTCAAAATCTGCGTTGAACTCTTTGATAACTTGAAAATTCAACAATTCCAATTTCTTAATATACATCGCTCTAATTGTTTATGCCGGGGTTCCCCCCGGCGGTTATTACTATTTTGTTAATCTCATTCTTTGGTGTATCATGGTTTGCACTTTATTAAGTGATCCCGGTTGGCGTCAACCTCTAACCGGGTACAATCAGCAATAAAGTTTTCCAATCGCTTATATAGGTCGTCCAACTCTTTTGCCGTCATTGCGTGCCGCACGGCTCCCAATTCGTCCTTATCCATTTTTGCAAACTCTTTTAAGTGTTTCTAAATCCCGGCGTTTGGGTTCGTCGGCGTTCTTTGTTGCGTCAATTAACGGCATATCGTTTGTTGTTGCCGTCCATTGTTTCCCGGTAACGGGGGACGTATAAGTTACTTTATAATGTCCGTAACCGCTTGGAATAAAACTAAAATCGTAAATACTTGTTTTCGCTCTCATACTATTTTGTTTTTATAGTTACCGGGAAAACGCCCGGTCGTGTTATTATCATGCCGCAAATATACGTATAGTTTTTATATTACCAAAACTTTTATCTTTTATTTTCGGCTATTTTTTTATTTTCCGCAATAATCGCCCCAAAACAACGCATTTACCCACGCCGCCAAACTCAACTAACATATTACCGTTGCGCCCTCTTATACATTTACCAGCGGAACGACGAACCGCCCGGCACGGCATACGTCGCAATTCCGGGCAGGTCAATCGGTCGCCTAAATAGATATAATCCATTTCGTCCATTATCAAAACAATTTCATTTGTGTATCGGTCAATACAGCAACGACCGCATCAACTTTGCGTTCCCAACTTTCCAACGTTGCCAATTTTTCCGGGGTTGGGTTCCGTTGACAACGTCGTTGGTTGTGCCGCATCTGTTTTACCATTTCCGCCAAATCTTTTGCCGTTATTTTTTCGGGATTTTCGATTTGCGGGGCTTTTGTTTCGTCTGCCATATAAGTAACCATTTGAATAATTAAACGTCCCTACGGGCTTAAAATAAACGGTTGTGCATTTGTTGGGGCAAATTTTCCAAAACCCAACGGGGGTTATTCTGCAAAATGAACCGTCCAAAGTGCATAATTAACGTTGCGTCCGCATTCCACAACGCCGGGGTAATCTCCGGGTACAATTTCCCGGCAATATCCCGGAACCGTCGTTTGCGGTCTGCCTTTTCTTCCTTTTTCCCTTTGACCTTGATACGCAATTTAAGGTCGTTTTGCCATTTCATTGCATTAACCAAAACAAATGGTATTTCGGCGACGGTTATAATAGCTTTCAAATGCTCAAAGTTTTGCAACATCTTTTGAATGCGGTACAACTTACCCATGTTTGCCCCGGCATCCTCAACCGTTACGTCGTCCGGGCGAACGCTCAATTTTTCCAAAAAGATAATCGGCGTGCAAATCTCTTTGTAATAGTTGAGAAAATCCCGTATCTCGTTAATGTCTTTAGGCATCTTAATTGCCGTTGCGTTGTGGTTGGGTCGCCAAACCACGATACCCCCGGCGGCTCCGGGGTCAATCCCAATAATACAATCTATTTTCATTTTTCAAATTTCAAATAATGGTAAATATAAATTTCGTCCTTAATCATTCGGTCGAACGTCCGTTTAATCTCTTTACGCCGGGCAACCTCAAAGGCTGTATAATCAATTTCCGGGCTTTGGGTTCCTTGTTTACGAACGTGATAAACCGTAAATTCATTAACGAACCCACGGGCGGCACGTGCCAAAAATCGGTTATACGCTTCTTTCCGGTCGTCCTCGGTTTCTTTCACTTCATCCGCTAACCCAACGCCCAACAACCAATTATAAACAAACATTTCGTCGGTTAATCCAAACACTAAACGCCCGGTATATTTATAGCGCATAAAACACATTAGACAAGTCATAACCGATTGATTGCGATAATACCGGATTTGCTCCGGGCTTAACTCCTTTTTCGGTTCCGGCAATGCTGTATATGCTTTGCCGATAACTTGGTTTTGTTTCCGGCAATATGCGTTCAATACCTTTGCGAAATAATCGGCGTTGAATTGTTGGTAATGTTTCCGTTCGGCGTTGCCGTCCCTATCCTTTGGCAAATAGTCGTCTAATTCCCCGGTAATCAGCAATTCAAACGCTAATTTAACCTCGGATAATGTTAATTGCGAATAATAGCGTTTGAGCAAATCCAACAACCGGGTACAAATATACGTCCAATCGTCCCGGTTTTCCGTGGGAATGATAAACCCCACGTCCATTGCGATAAACCGGAACATTTGCCCGGTTTTGGCAATCAACGTTTCGTCGTCAATCTCGGCAATCTGTTTTTTTGTGGACGCCACGAAAATATACTTTTCAACCGGGGTTAATGCTTTGGCAACCTCCGGTAACTCAACCATCGCCCGGCGAACGTCAATTGCTTTTGCCGTTCCGCTATAAAGCAAAACGGCGGCGGATTGTCGTTTTTCGGGCAACGTTTGTGGCAATCTGTTTGTCTTTTCGGGTAATGCTTCCATGTTAATAATCATCTTTCAAATACTCAATAGCCCCGGCAACGTTCAATCTTTGCGTTGGGGCTTTGTATTCGGGTTTCAAATGCAACTTTTTCTTTTCGACGTCCCCCCGTATGAAATTGCGGACGGTCGCCAACCAACCGTTTTTAGTGCGCTTCATATTCTTTTGGTCGCTCCAATCGCTAACCGAATGAAAGTAATAAACCAAATCGACCTTTTCAAATTCCGGGGTCGCAAACTTACTTTCAAACTCGGAATAATCCACGCCAACGCCGTTTTCAAATTTAACCATTTTGTAAACGGCGGAATTGCGGAATAACGTTTTTTTCTCTTTTGGTTCCTCAACCTTTGTTTCTTCATCCGGGAATAATCCGGGGTTCTTTACCCCGGTATTATCATTATCAAAAGAGGTATTAATATCATCTATCTTTATTGTGTCGGATTTTCCAACCACGGGGGTTGGATTTTCCAACCGGGGGGTAGTTGGATTTTCCAACCGGGGGGTAGTTGGATTTTCCAACCACTCCAAAGCAACCCAATAATTAGACGTATATTCACAATAACGCACCTTGTTTTTTTCGTACTCAAATTTATTAATATATTGCTTATCAACTAATTGTTTGAGTAACTTAATAACCGTACTTTTATCTAATCCCGTCCATTCGATAAGATACCGCAATGAACCCTTAAAACGGCTTTCGCCGTCTTGACTAAAACCATGTATCAAAGCGAAAACCAACAATTCGTTACCTTTCAATTTAAGTTTCGTAATCATTGGGGCTAATATGGTTATAAAATTGCTATCCCGTATTGTCATACCTCCGTAAAATAAACATTAATATTATCGGTTCTTTTATCAGCCTTGCAAACAATACGTTTACAACTTCCGGGGTATTGATTGAAAAAACAATCTTTGCAATCATGCCAAAATTCGGCAATCATACATTTAACCGGAATATTATTAACCCGAATAACCGTTTCAACGGGTATTTCAATTTGTTTAATTGTTGCCATCGTGTCCGCCCTCCAATTCTTTAACGGGTTCCCATGCTTTACGCACTTTCAAAACATTGTCGGCGCTCTCATTGGGAACCAACGACACGACGGGAAAACGGGAACGGTCGCCCGGTTTTTGCGTCGTGGCAAATTGTACATTCAAATCAAAGATAATGCCTTTGCAAAAGCCCCGTTCAAACAACATACCGTCGAACGTTTCCCGAATTTGCGGGATTGTGGACGCCGTGCCTTTTGTGGCGAATTGCCACACCCCGGCAACCCCACGAACCAACGGAACAATAAAGTTTAGCGTTAATGTAACCTCCCAACCGTCGCAATCGGGTTGGCGGCTCTTTTTGTTCGGGTAACGCTTGGTTATCGACTGCATTAAGTTTGGGTATTTCTCCGTTGTCAACGTTTCGTATTTCTTTCCGTCCCATACTTGGAACGTATCGCCATCGCCCGCCGCAATCAATCGCCCGTCGTCGTCCCGGTATTCGTAACGCTCGTTACATACTTTTGCCGGGTCGTCGTCCGGGAAAACAATTTGTATTGTTTGCGGCTTTTCGCCGTATGCTTGGGTAAATAACCCGGCATATTTCCCCGTTGGTATGAAATAATCAACGCTTTGCGGATAACCGTTTGCGTTTTTCATACCGATTTTTATTTGACCGACACGGGGCAATATCAAACGGGATTGTTGCGCCTCCGGTCGCTTTATTCTACCTTTCATAACTCTTTATAAAATATTACTGCAATAAACCATTGTTGCGCAAAACAATTTTGCTCAACTGCTTTTATATCCATTTGGATAACCTCTATATCCGTTCTATTAACGAATTGTTCCAATTCGTCCGAATTCGTAATTATTTTAATCTTTTTCATATCTCAAATTTCGGGGTCGTCGTTCAACATCTTTTTCCTACTCTCGTTTTTGGGCTTTTTAGGCTCATTTGCGGGCTTTACTTTCTTTTCCGTGGTATTACCCCGCTTTGCAGTCGTTTTGCCCGTGGTGGCTTTCTTTTCCGGCTCCTTTGCCTTTTTGGGCGCACGTTTAACAATGGTTGTTTTCTTTGGCTCCTTTTCCGGTTCCGGGGCGTCCGCCTTGACTTTATCGGCGGCGTCCGTACTTTCGTCCGGGGTCGCCTCCTTTGGGGCTTTCGTTTTAATCAATTCCGCCAACGATAACGATATTACGTTTTGCGTCAAATCCGGGGCGTTATCCAACAATACCATACCATTAACCGACGTAAACGTATTGTCTTTCTTTTCGTCCTCAATCGCTGCAATCTCTAAAAGATACGGGATTTTCCGTATATTGGGGCTATCCGTTTGTTCTTTCAGATTATACGACGGACGTTTGCGCCAATCTTTCGGGCTGAAATTGAAAATACGGGTAACGGGGAATTGTTCAAAATTGACGTTCCACATATCCCGGTACATCCCTAATTGTATTTCGCTTTCCTCGTAAAATCCTTTGCGTCCGCTCTTAAAATCGACGATTGCGTTAATACGTTCGTCGCTGCCTATCTTTGCCAACATGGTACACGGGCAATCAATCATTCCGGCATACTTGTAATATGGATGCACTAAAGCAATTTCAACCGCCAACGGGCGCACGTCGTAATCTAATACGAATTGAGCAAACGCCAATACGTCCTTTTTCAAATCGTCGGCATAATATATAAAATCGTCCGGCAATCGGTAAACCTCAATATATTCTTTTAGTTTACCTTTTAACCCGTCCAAATCATAAGCCCGGTTAATTAATAATTCCTCAAATGCGGCGTGCATAAACGTACCATACGCCGCCCGTTCGCCTTTGTATCGTTCCGCTTCCTCAATGCCTTTGTTGGCAATCCATTGTATTAAGTGCGGGGCTTTGGGTAACGTTTGGGACAATATCGTTGTAACCGACGGGAAAAACTCCGGGTTCCCGTTGTCGTCATATCGGTAATAATAGCGGTGTCCCTTACTATTCAATTGCCAAACCTTATACGGGGGTTCAATCAACGTTTTTTCATCAAAAAACATTGCCGTCATTTCCTCAACCGTCATGCCCGGCAATATCTCAAATATTCCGGTTGGTTGCTCAACCTCGACCGCTTCAAACGGGGGGATTATTTGTTGTTGTTCCTCGGTAATTTCCGGGAATTGGTCGGCGGGAACGGCTCCCAAATTTTCGACCGTCTTTTGTACCGGGTTTTCCGGTTTCTTTTTGTTCGCTCTCATTTTCTACTCTTTTTTAATTCTGAAAATCCACATAATACCATTACGGCACACATACCCGCAAACATCAATTGCCACGGGTTCCAAAATGCACCAATCAGACAAACAACGCCCAACGTTCCAAACGTCGCAATAATGGCTTTCGCTTGGAACCTATCAGAAAACATAACGTCCGCCATGCGTTCAAACCATTGTAACCCGTTATTCTTCATATCCAAACAAATAATTAGGGGTGCAATTACACATTTCGCAAATGATAACAACCCATTCCGGGCGTATCTGCTTGGTCGTACCGTTACATAAGTTTGTCATATTAACTTGTTGTGCGCTTTCGGTGCGTCCCTCCCATAAACGGGCGGCAACCTCTTTTTTATAAACCTTAATCCCGGCGGTTTGCGCCCGTGCGATTGCCTCGTTTACTCTTAATTTCGTCATTTCTGCCATTTCTTTAGTCTTTTATTGTTAATAACTCGGTTCGTTACTCTCTTTGTGTCCGCAATGCGTACACGTTTTTTCCTCCCAAATTGCGGTATATTCCGGCGGGGTCAAATATCCGTCGCCTCCGGTCTGTTTATATTCCCCGTCGGTAACTTCCATTTCGCCGCCGCACTCCGGGCAATCTTCATTACCCATTAAATCCAAATCCGGGACAATGAAATATACCCGTTTCAGATACACGCCCAACGCCTCGGAAATCGCCGCATAACAATTGGCGGTTTGTTCCTCGGTTACGTCCTCGTTTATTGCATCGAAAACGGAAACGCCCCAATTGTCCGGGTCGTCCTCAATAACTTTGTTTTTGAGTAATTCCGAAACGACAATTTCGGAAACTTGTTTGGCTGTTTTCCCGCTATCGGTCGCCAATTTTTTTAATAAATCGCTCTCTTTTATTCTCATATCTTTGCCGGGTACTCCCCCGGTGGGTTTTTGTTTCTGCAAAAGTATAAATAATATTTGTATTACCAAAAATAAAACCTTTGAATATTTTATTTGTTCACGTTGGACGCTTGTAATACAGATAAAAAGCACTAATTTTGTTGCACCGCATAACCTTACAACATCGCTCTCGGTTACTGCGTATCAACCCCCGGCGTTACTTCATTGCGTCGGGGGTTTCTCTTTTAATCATGTATTCCAAATTCACAATCCCCCCATTGGTCGAAATCCGCCCCGTCATAACTTAACGGGTAACGTTCCGGTTCCGGGCAATCCGTCCAACATTCCCGACGTGTATTATTTACGGCGACCCGTTCCGGGTTATATCCGGGTTTATTCTTTTCCCTCAATTTGGCGGCGCAACTCGGCGTTTGCTAATCGACCCTTTGCCCGGTCGGTTCCCGCATGAACGCCAACATAAGCCCGGCATTTAGGGCAATAGTAAATCATTCCGTAATCAATGCCGCCTTTTCCATTATTTCCGCTTTTGTAATCATATCGTTTTGAGTTGTGCCGGGGGACAATCCCCCGGCGGGTTATTACTTGTTTGAATAGGGGTTGTTGTTTCGGTAATTCGTCCAATCTTTGTGCGTCCGATAACGGATAACGTGGCGGTCAACTCCGGGAACATCGCCGACGATTGCCGTATTGGTGTGTTCTCTCATGTACTTTGCAATTTCGCCATCAAATCCCAATTCTTTGAATTGTTCCGGGGTATAAACCACGACGACGGGGTTAAAATGTTCGTCCCGTGCTTTCCGGCATTCGGTTAATGTAGGCTTTACACACGTGAACAATTCGCCGTCCTCGCTACGATAATCGTATTGTATTAACTTGGTTCTTTTACGTCTAACCATCGTATAAAACGTTTCGTAATTCTCGGTTCCTTTGGGGCATTGGCTTACGCCGTTTAAATCTGTTTTCATTTCTTGGAAATTTATTTATTACCCGGAAAATGCCGGGTCGTTGTTTACTGACAATAGAAAGTGATTTTAACGCCTCGGCGTAATTTGCAAACCTCTTTGTCGCCGTAACAATTGAAAGCACGTTTTAATAAGCGATTGACTAACTTAATGTCGCCGACAATCTTTATTAAATTGGACACGCCAACCAATACATTAACCTTTTTGCCGTTTACAATTCCGTTTACCTTGATTTTGAAATTGCGGTTAATCTCTTTTGTTGTGTAATCTAATCCGTTATAAATGCTTTGAGTATTCATTGTTTCGCTCTCTATTTTCCGGGAAAACGCCCGGTCGTTCTTGTTTGATGATGCAAATATACAACCTTTATTTTAATTACCAAAGGTTTTATCTTTTATTTTCATGTTTTCATATAAAAAAATTCGTTTTTGGTTCCAAAAGAGTTATTTTCTTGGAATTTTCGATTTAAGCGACTTTTGCAAGCGGGACGGGTAAATTATCCACTTTGAAATAAAATGCCCGGAAACGGGCTAAAAATGGCTCAATAGAAAAAGGGGTTGCAACGCCTTGTTACAACCCCCGGTTTATTACTTTTCTATGGTTACGAACTCAACCCCCAATATTCGGGTCGCCGGGTTCTTGCTTACAACGTCAATTTCCCGGTTCTTAATCTTTCGGGTTTTCCAAAGGAACCCCCAAAAGCGTTTATATTGCACCGTTTCCGCTATTAACAGACTATCCCGGTTTATGTGCGTCCCGGTAAATACTCCGGCGGGCGTCGTGCATCCGTGCAACTCAAACCACGGTTCCACAATATCAATACAACGTAATACGGTCGTAACCGTGTCGCCGGGCAAATATACAATACTATCCCGAACGTTCGCCCGTAATTCGTTTATCGTTTCCATTTGTGCCGTCGTAACCCTTTGCAAATCCCGGTTCTTTGTCTGCAACGATTTGATTAACGCCGCATCGTCCGCCCGGTATTTTTTGTATTCGGATAATTTCAACTCCAAATTCCCAACCTTTGCGACGTTCAAACTATCCTTTGTTTGATACGTGCGGACGTCCTGCAACAACGTTTCGGTATTACTCCGATATTTATCCCGTTCGTCGGTCAATCGCTTAATACGGCTTTGTTGTACCCAAAAGGCGGCGGCAACCGCCATAATGATTGCCGCCAATATTAGATATTTTTTCATGCCGTTGCGGATTGAATGGTTATGTACGTCTTTTCCTGCAACAACGCCCGGACGTCGCCCCAACTACTATTATTATTTATGTCGTTGTTTACATCAGGATGCACGGTTATTGTAATCGTTCCGCTTCCGGGTTGCTCGCTGTGTTCAATCAAAAATCCGATTGTTTCCGAACTCAATTGCGCACAATCGGACAAATCAATATTTGAGGAAAGCCCGGATAATTTGAACGTATGAAGCACGGCACAACCTTTGAACGCATCCGTTACCGGAACGTTTGATGCAATTTTGATTATCCCCGTTATTTGTTCCAACCGGGAACAACCGTAAAACGTTGCCGTCAAATTTGCAACGGGTAATTCAACCGTGTTAAGGTCAATAAAGATTGTTTTTTCAGCCCGATAAAATGCGCTATGCAATTTAAACCCGGCGAACCCCTCAAACCACGGCGGGCAACAAATGTATTCCGCAATCGCATACGCCCACATTGCCGTATAATCGGCGTCGTTGCTTACTTTGTTGTATTCCTCGGTCGTCAACATCATTTGCCCCGGCGTTAATTGTGCGCTAACCGTGCCAATTTGAACCGTAAATTGATTATTTACGGGGTCGTATGTTGCGCCGAACATTTCATTATATCCCGTAATTTCCGCCTCGGTGACGCTTGCAATGCTTTTTACTTCGTCGTTGTGTTCAAAATACGACGTGCCGGCATCTTTTGAAAGATAAAGTTTGTACGACCCATCCGGGGCGATTGATTGCCCCGTTATCGTTGTGCCGTTTATTTCCAAATAAGTAAACCCAATTAGGGCGTCGCCGTCTTGGATAAATAACCGGGCTTTTGCCTTTTCCTCGGTTACGTTGTCGATATACTCGTTAATCGTTTGTTGTTCCGTCGTAACATCGTAACGGGTTGCGGTTCCATCTTTATTTCCAACCTCGGCAATTGATACCACAATAGGCACAACGCCCGTTTCCGGGTCTGCAAACATTTTGTCCGCCATCGCATAAAGCAACGGCGCAATCTCTATTGCGCCCTGCGAACCTTGATTTTTAATCATGCCCTCAATATACTTTCTCATTTCTTCGTATGTCATAATACAAACATCTATAAGTTAATATACTCTTTTTTTGCATTAAAACACGGGCATTCTTTTATGAACTCCCACGGTTCAATAATGCCGTCGCCGTTTAAATCCGGGGAATAATCCCGGTGGCCCTTAATCGTTGCATCCGGGAACATAACGACTAACCGCATAAGCAACCATAATAACGCCTCTTTTTGTTCTGGCGTGCGTGTGTCGGCGGCTTTGCCGTTGTCATCCAATCCCCCAACGTAACAAATGCCAATAGACCGGGAGTTTTGCCCGGAAACGTGCGCCCCAATCTCGGAAAGATAACGCCCAGTTTCAATCGTTCCGTCCGGCAATACAACAAAGTGATAACCGCAAATTCGCCCGCTTTGGGGTTGCTTCTTAAATCCCCGTTCTTTGTGCCAACCGTCGATAACATCAACGTTGACTTTTGCGCCAGGCTTGGTTGCGGTGCAATGTACAATCAAATCCGTAATTTTCCGGGTCGTTTTTTGTCCCTCCAAATACGTTAAAATCTCTGTTTGGTTCATTGTTCGCCCTCCTTTTCTTTATCGTTAATAATATCGCTATCGTGTTCTTGTTGGTATTTCTCAATTATCGGTTGCCAATATCCCGGCAATACCCGTGTAAACTCTAACCGGATAACATGGTAAATAATACGTAATGCCAAATTTCGGGGGTACGCAACAATCAGATTGCGGAACGCATTTTGCAAATACACGTACATAAATACATAAGTAAGCGATTTAACAACGACAATTGCCGCTTGGTCGTCGCCGCAATTTTTCATAATGACAAAAATTGCCTCCACAATAAACAGATACAAAAGCAATTCGCACAATGCGTTTTTAAACTTTCGGAATGAAAAGTTTTTGCATCGCACAATCGCCACTCCGTCAGCCCTCATTCCCGCCCAAATATTGAACGCAAACATTACTACTAACGCATAAACAAAACCCTTTGTCGGGGTTAAATACCCAAATAACGGGCTAAACGTGGAAATGACTATTATTCGCCATTGTTCCCAATTAAAAATTCTTTCCATATATAACTATCGCTCAATCTTATAAATTTTCCCACCATTATATACGATATGTATTCTGTTATTATATACAAATGCCCCCTCCGGCTCATAATTACCGACTTCATCACTTAAATTTATTTGAGACATAAAAAACATTTTATTTATATCAAAAATCATAAATAATTGCGGTGTATCTACTCCAAAACATTGATATAATAACCCATTGTAACAAAATCCACCTTGAGTTGTTGGCATATTCTTAAAATCAGGTGTTCGAGCAATCATATCTAATATGTTTAATTGTATGTCTGACCCTTGTGTGATATCAGGCAATTTAAAATACATATAGTTAATAATATTTTTATTATCTCTTTGCCATTGCTGATTTCTTAAGCCTCCAATTATAATATAATTATTTTTACCATCAATCATGCAATTATGATAATATAGTTTTGTTTCTGAATTAGTTGGGTAATGAATCGTTTGCACTAAAACCAAATTCATATTACCACGTTCTCCAATCACTCTATATACATTACATTTATTTTGTGCTGCATTTTCTTGTGATGCATATAACAGAGGGAAATTGTCGCTATCTTGATACTTTTTATCTCCAAAAGAAACGCTATTATTATGATATTGTGGGTTTGAATCATCCATTTGAATTGTTTGAATTAAATCCCCATTTTCTGCGTCATGTACATATACATAGTTATTGCCGTTAATAAATTGGAATATTAAACCATTATAACAGGTAGCATCACCATAACCACTTATCACGCTATAAGGTTGAACTAAATTAAAATCAATTAGTTTTGTTAATGTATATATATATCCGGATTCTATTTTTTCTTTTTCCGTCTCAACAACAAGGTTATATGCGTTTTGCGCTTCTTCAACTGTAATTTCTGCATCATTTGTTTTTCGCATCCAAACAACAAGTAGTTTCGTTTTCTCATCAATTATTATAGTTCTTGAACTAGTTATTTGTCCGGAATCTGATATAAAATCTACATTGTTTAAATTATTAGGTTTATCCACTATTCCCCACTGATGTAGAGAAACACTATACCCATTATTTGGAGATAAAGTTACTTTATACGCATTCGAACAAGGTATTACCACAACACAACGCGTTGTACTATCAAAATAAGTTTTACTTGTACTATTAAAACTCATTCTATAAATGTCTGACAAACTAGCTTCATATTCTCCATCACCAACGAAATAACATGTTTCTTGGGATAAATTATCAATCACCTTTTCTGACAACATTCTATTTGGGTTCTCATTTCCCAAACCACTAACATACAGAACGCCTTTTTGGTTCCTAAACGAGAAAGCCAACAAATAATCCTTGGGCTTTTCCGTGAACGTTCCAAATACTATTTTTACATCCTTTGTACTTGGATTATAAAAAATAAAAAACTGAGAATTATTGGTACCTAAATTTACCTGACTTAAAGTTAATTCCTTTGTATCACTATTATAGAAATTAGACAGTTCAGGAGATGATAAAATACTTAACAAAGAAATCGAATCCCATATACTAGTACCATACTTTCTAACCTGTAATGTCGGATTTTTATATACAATTTTATTAGCACTATATGTTGGTGAATCTAGATAAAACCAATAATCAATATTGTTATGTAGATTATCCGAATCTTTTGATAAGAAACCTTTTTCCGTCTCAACAACAAGGTTATATGCGTTTTGCGCTTCTTCAACTGTAATTTCTGCATCATTTGTTTTTCGCATCCAAACAACAAGTAGTTTCGTTTTCTCATCAATTATTATAGTTCTTGAACTAGTTATTTGTCCGGAATCTGATATAAAATCTACATTGTTTAAATTATTAGGTTTATCCACTATTCCCCACTGATGTAGAGAAACACTATACCCATTATTTGGAGATAAAGTTACTTTATACGCATTCGAACAAGGTATTACCACAACACAACGCGTTGTACTATCAAAATAAGTTTTACTTGTACTATTAAAACTCATTCTATAAATGCTTGACAGACTAGATTCATATTCTCCATCACCAACAAAATAGCACGTTTCTTGGGATAAAGCTAATCCTGTATTTATTTTAGACCAACTTCCATTTTTATTTTGTAAAATAACAACTTCATTTTCAACTGTTAGTCCGCCAAAATTAACATATTCACCTGATTTACTAGCTATCCAAAAAACATTTTGGTCGGGTGTTCCCGGGTTTGTTGTTGGTGTTGCAATTCCGGCAAACGTTGCATTCACTCCTATTTGACTAATTAACGTTTTCAATGTGTTTTGTAACACTTGACCTGTAATTTCTTGGTTCCCATTTGTCTTAATAACAGACGAAATGGCGGATTTTAATTCTTCGTAATTTCCCATACTAATAAAAATTTAAACTACATCATTGTTATTAAAGTCATTATTAAAGTCTTTATTGTAATCGCCCCCGGTTGTTGGAATAACACCCCGTCCGATTTTCTTAACGACCGTTGCACATTCAAACTCACATTCAACCGACGCTAAATTACCTTGCGTTTGCCATTTAGGGGTAATCAAAAACGTATCGCAATCGTATTTCCTGCCTTGACTATATACCGTAACAAAATCACTCATACGAATTAATCGCATTACGTCGCAAAGGTATTCGGGGGCTAAAAAGATAAACCGGAACGTCTTTTCAGATATTTGTTTTTCCGGGAAAAAATACCCGTCCCGTTCTTCGCCCTCTTCCTCAAACTTATATTCCGGTTTTCCTAACTCGGCACACACGTAAACCCGGTTTTTGAATTGGACGCCCTCGTAAACGATTTGTCCGCCGTCAACCTCCATATTGGCGGCGTCGCTCCATTCAATGCACAAGTAACCATCCATTCCCCCGGAAATCCATGTAAATACGTCCGAATAAAACGTTTGTACACCGTCACTTATAGCAATCATATATCGACCCTCCAATAAATCCAAAGATAACGGCAACAATCCGGGATAAACAATAACATCATAACCGTAATTAGCAAACCGGACAATCTGCAATCCGGTTTCTTTCATCATAGTTGTTATATCTGCCAATATACGGGTAAATTTATAATCGTAAATCCGCACCCATGCAATCGAATTGGTGCGGGTCGGACGTATGATTTGAAACGGCAATAACTTATTGATAGGCGTAAACAACGGGTAAACGTCGCCATACGCATACGATTTTTTATAATCTTGGTATTGTATGCCCTCATAAAAAGGCAATACGGACAAATTGTTATTCGGTGTCATACTTCAAAGTTGTTTTAATGGAACGACTGCACAAATTTACGCTTAATTTATCAACTTGACCGTTACCGATATACGTTTTTATTAGTTGCATCGGGTTTGGGTCGTCATTTGCCGGAAAACTAAACGTTTGTTTCTTCTTTCTCTCAATACCGTATGCGTAAACCTCGGAACCGTTTATTGATACACGACGGGCGGGTAAATCATACATCCAATAAGGCATTTGTAAATTGATAAACGCCAAATATCCGTTTTGCAAAAAGTATTCGACGCCGTTTATTGTTTGGCGGGTAAATGGCAATATCCATTGCGACCCGGACGTTGGCGGAACGGCGGCAAACAAGGCGAACCCGTCGGGACTCATGTTGCCGGGGTTTAACAACATCATATCAATATCGGACGTAAAGTTTGATATATTAATTTCCTCAACCTTTCCCGGCGTTACATACTTGCTAATTACTTGTATCGGCAATCCCTCAAAAGCCGCCGTAACGTCGTCCATCCATTCAAATTGGTAACGTTCGGGCAAATCGACCTTATCAAACGAATATTCCGACGTATTGAACGCCCACGGCTTCCCGTTGCGCAAATTCAATTCCTTTGTCAAATCGTGGCTTAATATAGCCCCGCCGGAATAGGAACCGCCATTGCGGAAATATTGTATATGCTCAATCTTAAATTTGCCGTCCTCAATGAACCAATAGCATTTGAAACAATCCCGTAACATATTGGTAAATTGTTGTAATGTCGTCGGGGCTTTTTGTGCGGGTTGCTGATATTCCCCGTTTATAATATTGGTTTTCTGCGATACAAGCAAACGGAAATTCAACCCGGATATTGGGTTGTTACCACCGTATAAAAATTGGCTATATTCCGCCGTTGCTGCGTGGGTAATACCCGGCGCAATCTGATTGAGCAAAACAGATATACACGACGCAACCGGGAACGCATCCCGCAAAGTATATGCTTTTCGGGCTTGTTCCTCTAATATCCAATCCATCAAATAAAACCCAAACCACAACGACGCATAACGCCACGTTGACCGGGCGATTGGATAAAAGGTTTGCCCGTATATGGAATAAGGCGGCGCAAAATACTTTCCGTTGTCGGCTAATCCCCACTCGGTCGGCGTGTCTGAAAAGTTGTTAGATATAAACGCCACGTCGATTGCGTAACCAATTGCCCGGCGGTAATTTCTGTTATTATCTACAATATCATCAGACGGCAACGGGTATGTATCTAAATCGCCGATTTTCTCAACATCAACCAAATATCGGGCGTATATATTATAACTTTTCATATCGGCGTGCATCGTACCACTTGCGCCGGAACCCTCAACAGCAGTTAAATCAAACTCCAACGTATCAAAAGGAGATGTTGTAGCCTTTGAATAGCGAAACATTACCGTATCATCGGAACGTTTACGTATTTCGACTATAACACCCCCAAACGGTAAACCCTCAATTCTTTGTTGCGAAATATAGATATAATAATCTACGTTTAATTCCGGGTATAAATTCCCCTCGAAATTATTCGCATTTGCACCAGTTTTCATTCGTCCGATATACAATCCGCCTATTGCCGACGGGGAACCATTCGGCGTAATCTGTATTTCTTTCAAAATATTGCACAATGCAAAATGATATGTACCAACTAATGCGTTTTGGTCGGTCGTGGCGTTTGCGTCTTGTTCCCAATTCGTACCGCCCAAAAAGCACGAAACAATACTATCGCCCGGAACATATATTTGAATAAGCGGGCGTTTGTTTATAGTTATACGTTGGATTGACGGGGCTAATGTTATCAAATTGTATTCCTTTTCCAACCCTGCCAACACGTCGTTATAATCGTCGATTGCATCCGGTTGTACAACTATCTTTTTATCGTAATCGGTAAACGTGCAATCGGTTTTCATAAACTTACCTTGAAAGTATTGGAACCATGTACGCCCGCCGTCGTCGCTCTTTTCAATGCAATACAAAAATTCCGTATCGAATGATTGGCGGTTAATGTAGTCGTAATCGTCCCGGACAAAGGTAATTTTGCCCGATAACTTGGCACGATAAAACCGTTGGTTCGTTTCTAATTCGTACTCTTTTGCCAAATCGTCCTTATAAATCGGATGCACGGTTTGACCTTGTAAGACGTTCGGGGCGTCCAACGTTCCCAATCTCAACCATGCCGTCCCGTTGGCGTATTGCGCTTTGCTTACATTAAACCGGATATATGCGGCGTTGCTCGGTATATCAAATTCCGTATTTGTGGCGGTCGGGTCGCTTCCCCAACCGCCGATAATCTTTTTATTGCTGTCATAAAATGCGCCCCCGGCTTGCGGGGTGTAATTCTGAAACAATTTGCGGGGGTACACGTTACCAACCGGGACAAAAGTACGGGTATAATAGAAATTTGTATTATTCCCGTTAATATTTCCGGTCGTGTTACTTATCGTCCCGTTTGCCAAAAACGCATTTACAAATGAATGTCTATAAATCGGGTTCATATCATTTTTTAATTTTACGTGTCAAATTCTTGTAAACCTCAATAATATTGCCGTTGCCATCGGTATAACGACGGCGGCGGTTTTGCTCTTTAATTTCTCTTACATCGTCTTTCAAATCCCGCAAATCAGGGGCGTTGTTTTGCTGAACCGTTACATTAACGCCGTCGGTATTGTAGGCATTCAAATACTTTTGCGGGAATGTCCCACGGTTCAAACTATTAATCACGTCCGGGATTAGGCGGCGGAACCTCCGGGAATTGCGTTTATTTATAACGGCGAAAAACTCCCCACCCTCGGCACGCCTCCGGGTTCCGTCCGGTTTGGTTCCTAAATCCACATCGTCGCCGGATTGGTGGGAACCGCCCGCCAATAATTCAACCGTCCCATCGCCGTAACTTTCCGAACCCCCGGCGTTGGTGGACTTGGATAATTGGGCGGCTTTAATTTTGGCGGCGGCAAAGGAACCCCACATTATCGCAATAGCCGGAATTGCAAACGGGAACCCTAATTGCGACCAAATCAAAGCGGACGCCGTTACAAGGTTCCCGATTTGTTGGATTGTTTGGATTGCTTGTTGTGCCTTTTGTGCCTTTTGTTGCTCCTTTAGGGCTTTTTCTTGGTTCTTTTTGGCTTGGTCTAACTCCTTTTGTGCCATTGCAACGTTATTGGCGTAACCGTTCGCCCGTGCCTCTAATTCCGCATCTAATCGGCGTTGGCTTGCGTCAACCTCTTTGTCGGCGGCGGAAACGGCGGCGTCGGCGGCTTGTACCTTTGCATCCAAAAAACTATTTAATTGCTCAATGGCAAAGGAAACGGACGTACTTATTGCCTCCTTTTGGTCGTCGTCCAAATTCAGCCCAAACAACCCGTAAATATCGTTTCCCCGTTCGTCGCCTTTGCTTTTCTCAATTTCTTGGTCGATTTTCGCAATGGTATTTTCGATTGTCTTAACCTCGGCGTCCGTCATTTTAACGCCCGCCGCTTTGTTCAACTCTAAAATCTTTTGCAACCGTGCCTTTTCTTGTGCCAACCGGAACCGGGTTTTGCGTTCCTCGGAATTACGAATTAAATCAAACTCGGACGCCTCCAACGCTTGCGTTTGGTCGAAAAGCATTAACGCCCGTTGTTGGTTTAACTCGGTCGTTTGCTTCAATACCTCGGCGTCATATTTGGCGTTAATATCCGCCTCGGATTGGCGCACGTCCTCGGCTAATTGTCTGTTTTGCGCCAATTCGATTGCCCGTTGTTGCTGTAACAACTGAATGCGCAAATTTATTTCCTCCTGCGAACCCTCACGGGCGGCGTCTAATTGTAATTGCGTCCGGTCGGCGGCGGCTTGCATTTGGTCAATTGTAATTTGGTCGTTCAATTCGCCCAAACTTTTTGCGTATTGTTGTTGCAAAAGTAATTGTTGGTTGAGTAATTCGGCAACTTGTGTTTCAGTTAATCCCCGCTCGGTTTCTAACCGGGTGTTAATGTCCTGTATTTGCCTTTCATACTCAACCCGCAATTGTTCCCGTTGCTTTTCCGCACCCTCTGCCATTAATGCAATTTGGGCGTCCTGTGTTGCCCGTTGTGCGGATAATTCCGCCGCCCGTTGGTTATTGGCAATATCTACCATATCAACCGCCAATTGTTCCCGTAATAAAACAATTTGGTCGTTCAACGCTTTACGTGCCTTAACCGTTAAATTAGTTTCCGTCCTCAACTGCAATTGTATGTCAGCAATCGCACGGGCGTTGGCGGCTTGACGTTGCGCCCGTTGTTGGTCGAATGAATTTTTAATTAAGGCAATCCGGGCGTCCTCGGCTTTGCGCAATATATCCGTTTCCGCTTTGGCGGCGTTCCGGTTTTCGTTTGCTCTTTGGGCGGCTTGTATTTTCCTTTCGGCGTCCAAATCCGCCCCCTCGGTTTTTAGATTAACGGCAATGTCAACCGCCCGCCCGGTATTATCTATTTGACCCTGTACGGCTTCAATTGCTTCATCAACCTTGACTTTATCAATTTTACCGTCTAAATCAACATCAATATAAACTTTCTTATCCCCACGGGCTTTAGCGTTATTCAACTGCAATAACATATCGTTTAATTGCTTCAACTTTGCCCGGTTTGCCTCCAAATCGTTTAATTCTTGACCGTAAAAACCAACGCTTTTATTATGCGCCTTTGTGCGCTCGGCTAATATTTCGTCCTCAATCTTTCGGGTTTCAGACAATGAAGCGTTACGGGCTTTAGCAATGTTTAATTCCCGGTTCAATTGGGCGACACGTTCGTTGCTAACCCGGTTCATTTCGGTTGCCTCGGTTTCCAAATAATCCAACCACGCCTTTTGCGCCTCGTTAAGTTTTTGTTGGTTCTTTGCCGATTTATCGGTATTAGATGCAAACAGAACTAAAGCCCCCACAACCGTAACCAATGCCAACGCCAAAAGAACATACGGATTTGCGGCGGCAATCAGATTGAAAGCCTTTTGCGCAATTGTAGCCGCCAATGTTGCCTTTGTTCCCTGCATGGTAACAAGGCGGTTATAAACTTGCGCTTTGCTCAATGCCGCCATTTGTAGCCGGGAAATACCCAACATAATTGCGGATTGTTTTTGTACTGCGTTTTGTATGGCTTGCACCCCGGTTGTAATGGCTATTGCCGCCTGTAACTTCTTTTGCGCTTCTTGCACGTCCTCACTTTCCGCCCCGAACAATTCCATTGCCCCGGTAAATGCAGCGGACCCACCGGACGCACCCGCCGCAAAACTCAATACCGCATCCAAATTGGACGTATCGGACGCCATGCGGGTAATCTCGGCGGTTGCATCCTTGACCGCATCCCGTAATATTGCGGTTTCTTTGCTCAATTGCTGATATTCGGCGGTTCCTTGTTTGCCCTCCAATCGTAACAATGCTAATTGTTTCGTTTGGTTCTCTATTTGGGTCGTCAAACCTTTTGCGGCGTCGGAATAGTTACCGACGTTTAAGGACGTTTTCCCGGTCGCCTCTTGCAACCGTTTCATTTCCTCGTAAATCGCTTTTGTTTCTGCAACCAATTTGCGCCCCTCCTCGGTCGCCTCCCTTTCCTCAACCGTCATATTATTGAGGTATATTTTATTGAGCGAATATTGAGCGGATAAGCGATTATATGACCCCTCGGCTGATTGGTTGATACGTATCAACAATTTTGTTATCTCGTTTGCCTCTTTTTGGGCTTGCTTCAATTCCGCCAATCGCTTTGCGTTCTCACTTTCAGCAAATGCCAAATCCCGTGCCGCCCGTGTCAATTTGTCGGTATCATTCGACGCCCCCCGGATTGTCTTACGTCCGTTTTCGGTCGCCCCGCTTACGCCCTCCAATGCAGCCTTAACCGTTATCGCCTCACTCTTTATATTTTTTAGAGTGTTCATATAGGCATCGGAAAGCTGGTCTAACTGATTTATCAACTTTGTAATCGAATCGTCCGGGCTTACAAGGTCGCTATATTTTATAGGGTTGTTATTATCTGCCATATTTAACGTTATTTGCGGGCAATTTGCCCCATATTAAATTATCTTTTCTTTTCCATGTAGTTAATCAGCCAAAGAAAAACAACGCCGCAAATCGCCTTATTTGACGCCGTTTTTATTTTTGGTTGGTTTCAACAACTCCTTTATCCGCTCAAATGCGTTGTAATACTCTAAAACGGTGTATTTCTTTGGCTCCGGCACGTGCAAATGTTGGGATATGGTTAAACACATATTCTCAAACTGTTTATCGTACTGAATTTCCATGTTATCGGAACCACTAAAAACAACCGGGCGATTGTACAACAACAACATCGTCGTTATTTTATCAATTTCCGCCCGTTTGTCCTCTGTATCGCCGTTTATAATCGCATCCAACATTAACATTGTGCGGTTGCGCAATTCGTCGTAATACTCTTTAACCGTCGCATCGTCGAACAACCGGGGGAAATACATTTGCAATTCTTCATCTATTTTTTTTTTGACCGCTTCCATTTGGGCGGTCAACTCTTTAACGGGAACATCGCCGAACATATCGACGACCTTTTGCAATCCATCGTCGGATAAATCGTTGTACGGTTCCCCGTCGATTGATTTAACCAACACGGCAAATGCCAAATGCTTTGGGCTTATTCCGGTTTGAATGAAATACACGTTTTGCCGCATATTATCCAATTCGATTGCCGCCAATTCGGGGGTTTTACTCCGGGCGTATCTTATTGCCTTTTCAATATGCGTGTCGAAATCCTGCAAATCGGAACCAATCCCGGCATCAACTAACAACATTTTATTGTACTTATGAAATCGCAACATCGGCAATTCGTCGATTGCGTCGTATATCTCAACGGTTCGTTCTCCTATCTTAACGGTTTTCATAGCAAAAAACGGGTTATCATTGTGGAACAAAAGGGAACCAACAACAACGTCGGGTTCCCGGTTATAAACGCCAAAAGGATTGCCAAAGCAACCCCCGCCCAAAAGGACAAACAGAAATCGCAATTAAACATCTTTGCGAAAAACTCGTTGCCGTGGACTTGTACCCATTCGATAACCTGCCATTTGCGTAACAAGGTCAAACCGAATGCAGCAACCAAAGCAACCACGACCGTATAAAATAAAAAATCTTGCATATTATTTAGTTTTAAATTTCCATAAATAACCTCCAACCGTTTTTCTATATCCGTTACAACAACGACCTATATCGCTACGGTTTATTCCTGTATCTCTGCTTGCCTCTCTCACTCCTTTAAATTCATGCACAATTTCCCCTTTCATTGACAAGCAAACAACTGGCTTACTCGCAAAATGATTATCGCCAAACCTTCCTTTCATCGGATTTATATAATTTGCTTTCATTCTTTTTAATGTTATAGGGTTATTGTTGTTTTCTTTATAAGTGACCCAACGTAAATTATCAACATGATTGTTTGATTTATTGCCGTCTATATGGTCAACGCATGGTTTGTTGTTCGGGTTCGGAATGAAAGCCATTGCGACCAATCTATGTATTAATAAAGTGTCAGTTTTACCGTAATTATTTATTAGCCCTGTTACATGATATCCTTTATTATTAATCCATCCTTTTATATATTTACCTTTTATAATGCTATAAATACAACCATTTGGATATATCATATAATTGGGATATTTATTTAATATTATAGCTTTCATATACAATCCTCCTCTACACTTAAAGTCCCTTCTATTTTTAGACCGCTATAAGGGTGCATTAAAAATTGATTGTCTATTTCATCTAAAGTGAACCCGGCAAATATGTTTTCCGCCTTTGAGTACACTCTGTTTATTGTCATGGAACCGGAACGCAACCAAATACCGCCATTCAACACCCGCATGATTTGTTGTTTGACCGCCTCCGTATTCCGGTTGTTGGGGTCGTTGGTTATCGTGCGCATATCAAACCAAAAGATAACCGAAAACGGCGTTGTATATTTGTTTTGTTCGCCGGGGAACCAATCAATTTGTTGCGGGTCGTCCAACACGAAAAACGAAAAATTCCCTATATTACTATCCGGGGCAATCAACATATATTCATTGCCGCCGACGTAAATATTGGGCGTGTAATATCGTTTTCCTTGTATGGACTTAACCAACCGTTCCGAACGTCCAAAGGAATAATTAAGCCACGGCAACCCGTCCGCCAATCCCTTTTGAATATTTGCAATAACCCGGTCGAATAATTCCGGGTTCTTTATAATCGGTACTCTATCCATTTCCGTATATCGTTTTTTTTGCTTTGGTTAGCAAATCCGGGTAAACGTATTGCCAAATCAGTTTAGCAATGTTTTCGTTCGTCAATCCCAATATTTGCCGCCCGTACTTTTTTATCAAATCTTCCGTCTTGAAATCCGACGCCTTAATTTCAAATTGTTTGTCGCCGACTTCCAAATAAAAACTACTCTCAAAATCGCCCTCATCCCGTAACGTTACCCGGTTCGTCGGTTGTCCCTTTTCCTCCTTAATGGCTATTGTTAGCGGGGTATAAGGTCGATAATCCATAATGTCAACGCCCAATCGGTTAATACCTTGTTCAAATAATTGTTCCTCGGCGTTGGCATCAATGATAAACGCCGTTGTCATTCCGTCGTCGATTATGTCCCGTATAATCAACCCGGACGTCAACCCGTCGTTAAATGTATTAACCCGGTTGCGCAAATCAATTATTGATTGTAACCCCGCCATAATGCAATTACGTAGTCCGGTACTTAACGCCCCGGTTGTTGCAACTCAAACAAATACGGTCAATTCCTTGCGTATCTAACCGCAAAGCCTCAAACGCTTTTTTAAGGTCATAACCCAAACCGCCGGGGCGTCCCTCAACGTTCCCGTCCAACTCGTACAAAATTTCCATTTTAGAGGCGTTGGATTGGTTCCGGTTTACTCTTACGTTGGGATTCATTGCCAACGTGCGCAAAGCGATTGCCGCAACTTGACGTTGTATTACCGTTTGGAAAATCGCCCGTTGTTCAACGATAAAATCGGTTAGGTCGCAACCGACGGTAATTTCACAATTCAACCCGTAATTTAGCGTATTAGTGTACATCATATATGCTATATCCCACAACTCCGGGTATTCGGCGAATGTTTCTGGGGCGTTGTACATAAACGGGGAAATTTGCAAATACTTTGTCAATTGCCGCCATGCCTCAATATTGCCGTACCCGGTACACGTTCCGCACGGTTCGCCGCTCCAATCTTTCGACACGTTAATTGCTTGCATCCCGGCGGGTAAATCGTCTTGATTGTAGCAAAGAAACCACGCACCCCCGGCGTTGTTTGCGTCGCTGATATAGGGCAAAAAACAATCTTCCAACGTGAACCATTGAAAGCCGCCATTTGTCAACGTAAAATTTAAATCAAACGTTTTTACGGGGTCAATCTGTGAACTATGAAAAAGGTACAGTTTCACAATCCCGGTTCCGCCCGTCATTTGCAAGCCAACCCGGTGTATTTGGGCGGTAACTCCCATTGCCCGGACGGGGATTATTTCAAAGCCAACCAATTTATGTGCGTTCGGTTGGGTTGCTCTGATACGTCCCGCACCGTCAAAGAACGTGCGCCGTTCCAATAGGTTCTTTGTTTCCTTATCCAACCCCTTTATTTGGGTAAACGTTTGTATCGCCGTGGATATTCCGTTGCGGGTCAAACGTTCCAAATAGTCGGATAGTATGTTGTATTTCTCCCAAAAGGTCGAACCCTCGGCGGGAACCTCGGCGACGTTATCAACCAAAGCGACCCAATACAAAGGTTTGCCCGCCGCATCGTTGGCGTATTGTACCACGGTTCTGGCTTTCCATTCCTTTGTATCATTCCAAACCGGGTATTGAAAGCCCCAATTGTCTGGGACGATTGCCGCCATATTATCCAACGTTACAAGCGGGTGCGCCCCTTGAAAATATAACCCGCTTTCGGTTTCTGTCAACCGTTCGGCGATTGCCTCGGCGGGATTATATGATTGTTCCCAACCAACGACGTTTAATAATTTATCTTGTATCTCTTTAATCCGGTACATACTTCGTAAATTTAAAAAGGGGGCGGGGATAACCACCCCGTCCCCTCGGTTAAATAATCGTTCCGTTTTCCGGCTTATGCGCCTGCACCCCCGGCGGGAAATTCCCCGGCGTTGGTTACATATACGGGCATTCCTAACGGTTCGTTCGGGTTGCGTGCTGCAATCTCGGCTTTGATAATCGGATTTGCCACGGTGCCCGGTTTGCTGTTATATGCTACCATGTAGGCAACATCAACGCTAAACCCGAAATATTCCTTAACGGCACACGTTAAATCGGCGGTTGCGTCGCCCATAATCGCCGATTGGTCGCCAACGGCGGTATAATAATGCGAACCAACGGGCAAATCAATGTACGGCAAACGTACAATGTCCCATTCGTGGAAATTCGCACGGGTGCGGCGATATGCTTCACGGTCAACACGGGTTAAGATACCAACGTTTCCATCGGCAACGGCAAACATTGTTCCCATTTTGCCCGCTTCGTCTGTTACGTTGTTAGTATAATGCAATACTTTGTTGTCGTATTCCATGCGCTTATTAACGTCGTTGTAAACGCCATGTTGCGCCAACTTGCGTATTAGGCTATCAACCCCCGCATTTGCGATAAGGTGGATATATTCCGGGTAACAATTCGCCCGCATGATTGGGTTAATGTCGCCCAAAATCTCGGTTGCCATTTGGGTTGGAACTTGTACCACGTTTCCGGTCTGCGTGTAGTTGAGCAAAGTTTTGAAAACCTGCGTTTTGTTCGCTTCCAATGCGGTAACGGCTCCTCTATCCAAAGCATCCGCCAACGCACGGGTTGTTTTCTCCATTTTACGCATAAAATCGTGTTGGTACGAAATCTCATTGTTTGAGTATGCCGCCGGAACCATTGTAAACCCGATTGCATAAGTAGTCCAAACAAGCGTTACCAATGCGGACGTATTCTCATTATCAGCAATAACGCATGAACGCACGTTGCTAACTTGTACGTTTTCGTCATAATTGATAACCGGAACTTGTACCGTGTTGCCGATACTTACTAACGCCTTATCTCTCAAATTAGGGCTAATGATTGAGTTGGGGGCGTTGGTTTGCTCAATAAAGAAATCCAATGCGCCGTACTCACACGGGCGGAACATATTACGGTCTAACTCCGGGTTCTCTATCCGCCAATTTTGTACTCTCGTTGCTATTAAACTCATACGTTTAAAAATTTAATTGTTTATAAATGCGGGTTTACCCTTTACCCGTGTTGTCTTTTACTTTTCCGGCAATGCGGCAATATTGTTATCCTGCCATGCCTGTTTCATTCCGGCGTCAAATTTAGCCGTTCCAATCTGCAAACCTTGTTGTTGCAAAGTGCTTGCGATTGCGTCGTATGCCTCAACCCTCGTTTTTGCGCCGGATATATCAACGGTAACATTACCGCCCGCACCGCCGCCCGCCGGGGGATTGGTTCCGCCGCCCGCCGCTTGGCGTCCTTTATCCAAAATACCCATTGTTTCCAATTCACGGGTCAAAAGGTCGCCGGGGGTGTACGGGTTCAACTGATTGTTCGGGTTGCGCATGATTGCGCCGTTTTCGTCCTTAAACGCTAACATTTTGCCGCCTTTGCCGTCGTCGATAAACTCCGGGTTCATACCCTTAATTTTTTCGATTGCTTGACCCAACAAAACCTTTGTTGCGCTTTCCGGCAATCCTGCCTTAAACTTCAACCCGGCGGTTGCTGTCTGCAATGCCGTTTCAACACGAATGCCAAACACTTCCTTTGTGTGGGTTTGTTCGGCTTCATCGTATTTGCTTTTTAGGTCGTTGTATTGGGTCGTAACGCTTTGCAAATCTGCCTTTGCTTGCTTCAATGCCTTTGCGGTTTCCGCATCCGTCGCACCGTCGGCAATGGCTTTTTCCAAACGTGCCTTTTCTTTGGTTAGGCTGTCAATCTGTGATTGCAGACCGTTCGCGCCCTCAACTTTGGTTTTGAACTCGGTTAATACTCGTTTGGCGTAATCAAACGTTTTTTCGGTTCCGTTCTTTGCGATACCGGACACGGCTAAAATGTCCGCATCCAAACCGCCGTAAATTTCCCCGGTTTTCTTCGCTATTACGCTATTTTCGTCGTTGACGGATAACGTGGTTATCGCTGTCAATTGTTCGTCGGTTAATCCAGCTAATGCCGCATTCGCTCTTAAAACATCAATCGTTAATGCCATAATCTTTCCCTTTGATTATTAAATGAATATTCGGTTACTTTTTGCCCTCGGCTTTGGCGTCCGCCTCGGCTTTCGCTTTGGCATCGGCTTTGGGTTCCTTTGCAGTTGTCGCCGGGATAACGCCCGCCGCTTTCAATTCTGCCAAAATCTCGGCTTTCAACGCTGCCTTTTCCTCGGCACGGGCTTTGGCGTCCGCCTCGGCTTTCGCTTTGGCATCGGCTTTGGCTTTTTCCTCGGCGGCTTTGGCTTTTTCTGCCTTTGCCTTTTCGTCCGCCTCGGCTTTCGCTTTCATGTACTCGTTGGGGTCGTGCAATACGGTAATCGTGTAACCCTGTTTTTTCAAATTGTCGGCAATGCTATTTTCATAACCCTTTTTGCCGAACTTCTGAATACGGGGAATTGATAACCGTTTGCCCGTTTCGCTGTCGAATTTCTTAATTTCGATAACGCAATGATACAAATGTTTCTCATTGTCCGGGACAATGTAGTTTTCGGGCGTAACGTCGATAATCGCAACGTCTTTAGTTTTGCCCTCGCTTACTTTCACTCGCATAATCGTTAAATTTACTTGTTATAAAATTTATCTTAGAGTTGAACGGCATATTATACCCAAACTCTAACACGTTCAAATATTCACGTTCAAATCTGCGTACAAAGTTAGCAAAATTCAACTTTATACGCATATCGTTTTCGCTGATAATCTGTTTGTCGTACAAATCCAATACCTCGTTACGGGTCAAATGTCGGTACGGTTCCAATTCCGCCAACGTCAACATACGTTGCAATTGGGTTGGATTGTTCCGGTATTCCGTTTCGATAATTTGGTTTTGTAGTGCGTCTAATTCCGCCTCGCTTGCGCCGCTTTCCTTTGCTACCTTGTAACGTTCCCGTAACTCCGTTGCGTTGGATAAATAAAACTCCGTGCCGTAATTGACTTTTGCAGAAACGAACAAACCGCCATACCTCAAACGGCAAACGGTTTCATCGACGAATTGTTGCGCCGCCTCAAATCCCTTTTTTACCCGGTTTAATACCGTGCTTTGGCTCTCAAAATTCGCCTGTATTTGTTGCTCGTTCAATGCGTCCCGTGTGGTTATTTCCTCGTTGGTTCCAACAACCGACGTAATAATGTCATTCTTTAGGCGGTTTTCTTCCTCAACGTTATAATCCAAACTCCCACGGTCAACGGTTAGCATTTGCACCGGGTTACGCAAATCGGGTTGTTTATCCCCGTCCGGTATTGGTATTTCCACGAACGAACCAACGCCATTAATGCGACTATCCCCGCATTTGGGGCAACGCATCAAAAGCCCGGCGGCATCCAATTTATAAAACCCTTGTTTGTCTTTCAAAAACCCACCGTCGCAATAATCGCCATTTTCGCCGTTACTGAAATCGCAACTTTGTTCATACCCGGAATAAATCGGATATGCGCCGTATAAGTCTAAATGTCGCTTACTGATATGGTAAAACAAAAACCAATCCAACGCCTCCAATTGCTTTGTTAGCGGGGATTGTTTAACGTCGGGTTCTGATAGGCTCAACGGTTCGTTCCAAAAGAAACGGGCGGGACAATAACCGACGTCGTGCGGGTTATCAACCAACAATTCGCCGATATTATGGTTTTTGTCCTCTCTGAATACCCTATAACGTTCGTCGTCAATAACTGCGATACGTTCCCCGTCCTGTCTGAAAATGATATAATCCATTACCCCCGTCGTTGGGTTAGCTCTGTAATCAATCACGGACGCAATAGGCAACCAATAGAAATACGGTTGCGGGTATTTGTCGCCGGGGTTTTGTTCGCTCGGCATATCGACAATTAGAACGCTGTTTATTTCTGTTTGGAAAAACTCCCAACCTTTCGTACTCCAAATTTCCGGTTCGTGTAATACGTCTTGGCGGTAATATTCCCAATCGTCCCGTTGTTCCGGGTTTTGGAATTGATAATTGAACGCCGGGTTACGACCGTCAAAAATCCGGCTCAACTTATCAAAACAAACGCCCGTTACCTCGTTTGTTTTAACGGGGTAACGGAACAATGTTTTGAACATCTTAAATTTGTCATGCGGCAATAGGTTAGAAACAAATGCCATAAAATCCGTAATCGGTTGGCAAATGTCAAACGACGTTATACGGGTGCGGGCGTGAAAATTAATGCGCTGTTGGTGATAAATAGCCTTATTTATCGTTTTGCGCTTTTTCGGCTCCGTTATCCGTTTTTTTATTTCGTCTATACTCAATCCCATTGTCGTTGGTAAATTTAAAATCGCTGTCTTTAGGTAACTGCCAACCGCCGTTGTTTGGCATCCTCAACAACCTTTCGGCGTGCTTAATCTCCAATTCCTCGGTTAAACCATGCGGCGGACAAACTAATTTAACCTTTGTAACCTTTGCCGCCATATCGTCAACCGTTTGCGGGTTTCAAATCGGTTAGCGGGTTGAAATCCGGGGTTACAATTGTGAGGTCGTCCGAATAGTTCGGTAAAAACGCCCATTGTATTGCGTTGCTGTCCGGGGTTTCCAATCCGCCATGCGTTTTGTCGCCAATGAACAAAGAACGAATTGGAATAGGATAATACGTTGTCGGGGTCGTTTCGTCTTGAATAGCTTCAATACTTCCGTTTTCATCAAACAGATAGACGCCCAAATTGTCCGCCCAACTTTCGCATTGCAATTCTTTCATTGCCTTAATTACTGATTGGGGGATTTTACGCATTACGCCCGTGAACGGGTTCGGTTCACGCCCTATAATTTCCTCAACGCCTCCCAATGTTTCGTTACCGCCGCCAAAGGTTCGGGCGGCTCCGGCTTCGTTGGTCGGGGCTTGGATATACGGGGAAACAACAATTTTTGTGCTATTAGCCGCCGACAATAACGGCGTCCATGATGCAAGCAAAGTAATTGCCTTTTCCGTGGTAAAACTGTTTTTGCTTCCATCGTCTTTGGTTAGACGTTGAAACGCTACCTTTTGGATTTGCCCGAAACTTTCGGCACATTTAACGGCGGGAATATCGGGCAATGAAGCCGCCGCCGGACACTTACAAGTAATCATAAATTCAATTTTTAACGTTAAAACTATTATTTACTATCTCCGGGCTGTCCCTTTGCCCTTTGTTTTCGCTACAAAGTTATAAACTTTTTCGGTTACAATCTTGCATATCTCAAAAATAATGCTAATTGCGACGTTTTACGCCTCGGTTTGCGTGTGCGTATGGCTGTATGTTGCCGTCGGCAATCTCTTTTTCGTAAATCCCGGTTAATCCGTCCTCCGGGTCGTCGTGCGTATTCGCATCGAAATTACGCAAAAAGGTTGTAACATGGTCGTAAACGGCTTTATACCGGGTTTCCCATCCGAACGGCATAATTATATGTTGGTTTACCATTGCGGAATTAGTGATTATCCGGCTTTCCTTGTTACCCCCTTGATAAAACGGGTCTGTAATCGCCCGGACTTTCTTTTTGATAACCTTTTCAAAGCCCGCCCCGCCGTTGTTACTCTCAACCCATGCTTTTTGCGTGCCGTTGCGGTTTATCATCGCCGGGACGGTTACGGTTGTTACGTCCGTGTTTTCGTCCGTCATTTCCATATCGGTAATTAGGGCGAATAATAACGGTTCCATCCGTTTTGTCTTTTCGTTGAAAACCATGTTGTCGGATTTATAGACGTCATACGTTGCACCAAACAAAAGGTCGTCGCCCTCATCGGCAACGTCAATGTATGCGCCGGAACGTATGTACGTGCCGTAATCGGATTTTTCAACCCACGTTTTGAACGGTTGATATAATCGACCCTCTGCGGAACCGGGGTTGCCTTGATAGAGGCATTGAAATTGTACCGGGTCTAATGCCTTTTGCGCTTCCAACTTCATACGGTTGTGCCGTCCCTCCCATAATGCAGCCCCAACCGGGCGGGGGTCTATCTCGGTCGGTTCCCCGGTTTTCAACGCCTCAAAGTTTATGCGTACCCACGCCCCCGGCGGTATGTTATCCAAATCAGCCCAACGGGTTACATCAATGATTATTTCCCCGCTCTTTTCAATGCGCCCTATTAAATCGTCGTCGTGCCATCGGGTAAATACTATAAGTTCTTGGCTATCGTTGTGCAAACGGGTACGAACAACGGTTGTGTACCATTTCCACGCCGCCGCCCGTACTATCGGGCTGTTACCCTCGGCGTAATCCTTATAAACGTCGTCCAATATAGACACGTCCACGGTTTTAGAGGTCAACGAACCGCCACGCCCCACAACACGTAACGACCCCTTACGCCCTACCATTTCGATAACATCACTATTGCGTAAATACGTGTTTGCCATCGTTACGACGTTGGAACCATTTAGATACGTGCCGGGGAACAATTCACGATACCGGGGCGTGTCAATGATACGTTGAACGTCCCTGTTGAAATCCCGTGCAATCGTGGCGGCGTATGAACCTATCATAATTTTTAAATCCGGGTTCAATCCCTCCATGAATGCGGGTAACTTTCGGCTCGACCCCTCCGATTTGCCATGTTGGGGCGGTTGTTGTACAATCATCTTTCGTATTTTGCCGTGCGCAAACATATCCAACAACGTATAATAAACGACGTGGAACGGCTCTAATACTAAATCCGGTTGCATATACCGGGCAAAGTTGATAAGGCGTTTACGGGCGGCGGCTTTAACAAGCAAATCCGGTTGTTGGCGGATTGCGTCGTACATCTGCAATAATTGTTCGTTGTTCATTGCTTTGCTCCTTTCTCCCATTTAGAACACGCCCGGCGACCTCGGACAATGTAATATTGATAATGCGGGCAACGTAAACAAATCGGGTTCCCGTTTAAATCCCGGTGTCTATGGTCGTCCGTTATCCATTCCGAAAAACGGCACGTGTCGCAAATCTCGGTTTGCCATTCCGGTTGCTTGGTTCCCGGACGGGGTGCGGTTACTCTCTTTGCCATTATTGCGCCCCTCCTTTCTCGGCTAATGCCTTTTGGTATTCGGCGGATTGTAATTTGTCCGCCAATGCAAACAATAAATCGTCCGGGATTGCTTTAACGTCGTACTTTGGTTTGTCGTCGTCGGTCGTGGCGTTATATCCGGGTATCTCAATTTTAACCGGGGCGTCAAACCCTAACATCTTTGCCCGGCGTTGTTGGATATTCAAAAGCAAATCTAAAAACCGGGGGTTCCCGGCGGACGTTTCGGTTGCGGTTTCATTGTACCCGTAATATTCCGGGTCGCCGTCCTCGGCATCGGTTTTGATTGGTCGCCCCTTGTTGGTTTTCTCTTTGGTGCGCATCTTTCCGGTTTTCGACGCCTCCCACGCCTCCCATGCTTGCACCTCCATTGCATCCAATTTGCGCAATTCCTGTGTAACGTAATCGTCGATATTATTCAACCGTTCCCGCTTCCATTCGATAAGGGTTTGTTGTAAGTCGTAATAAACCATTGAAAGCGTAATTGTGTAACCAACGCCCCGGTCGGACAAATCCCGGTTCAATGCCTCGGTTATTTCCCGATAAGTATAACCACGTAAAAACAGATTGGAACAATACGCAATATCATACGCCCGTTGTTCCTCGGTACGCTTGTTATATCCGGCGGGTTTCCGGTTCTTATTACCCGTTTTCAATTTTTCCATTTTTCAACCTCTTTTAATGTTCAAACGGGGTAAAAAATAGACCTTTGCGCCTTTTTGCTTTTCCGTCCTTTTGGTTCCTCGGTTCCTTTGTCCCTTTTCCCCTTTGGTTCCTTTCCGGCTCTCTATGTCTTTTCTTATCCCGTCCCTCCTTAAAACGTGTTTACCCTTTACAAGTTATTTGCGGGGAATTTCCATTTTAAGAGGCTTTTGTTATTAACTCAATACTTTTATCGTCTTAATGGTTATCTTTCAACCACGGGGCAAATTTACGGCTTTTCCGGTGCATTGCCAAACGTTTGTACTCTCATGTATATAAACGGCAAAACCCCGGCTTTGTTTTCCGGGGCTTATTGCCTATTGTCCTATACCGTTTTCGTATCTCCCATTTGAGCAACGAAAATAATGTTGCGTTCCACGGGGGTTGGTGTATTTCGTTCCCCCTTTCATTTCCTTTATTGCCAAACATACCGGGGCGGGCTTTCCATTTACCGGAAATTCCGGGTTGAAATATCGACACGTTCCGCATATCTTTTCGGGGCGTCGATTATCCGGGGCGCATCCGGTCGGCATATTGGGAATTTCCGACGAACATTTATTTTTCATTGCGTCGCCCTCCTTTCCGTTTATTCTTTGCCCGGCATTTGTTCCGGGGGTTCTTTTTCAAATCGACCCGTTGGATTTGTATTTCGGAACCGGGGAACATATCAGCAAAGAACGCCGCCATTGCTTCCACTTCTTTTGGGACGTTGTGCGCCTCCGGTTTCTTGTACTCCCTTTTACGTTCCGGTTGCTTTTCCATTTGGACGGCGGGGCAAACGTCGATAAGCGGGCAACCCTTACAAGTATTTACGGGCTTTGTTTTCTTTTCGCTTTCGCAAATCGCTTTATATTTCCGGTCGTCCGCCGTTCTAAATTCGTGGAAATCGTCCCGGTGTGCGCTTGCACGTGTGAACATTTCCATTGCTTCAACCGCAATGCGGGCTAAAATAAAATCCGGGGTATCATTAAACGCCTTTTCCATTGAATTACGGTTTACTACCTCGGCAATCTCGTTAATAAATTGTTCTCTGTTATTCATCGCTCTATTATTTTTTGGGTTTATATTCTTGGCAACGTAAATTCCCGCACCTTTGTTCAGATTTGAACGCCTCACAATAACCGTTCCCGTTTACGTCCTCATACATGAAATTGGAACAATCGCCGCAACCTTTGTTCGGTTCGTGCTGGTGTGTCCGTTTATAATTTGGGTCGGTTTGGCGTCCTTTTACTTTGTCGTATGCCATTTCCAACAAATCCCGTTGCGGTATGCCTAATATTGCGGCGGAATGAAATACGACGGCGTTAAGGTCTGCCAATTCATCAATTACGGCGTTCATGCGTCCGGGGTCGTCGAATGTCGGCATTGCGTGTTTTACCGCCTCTTTGTACTCGTTAAATTCTTCCTCCATTTTCCGGCAACGGGACGCAATATTTGTTCCGAACAACTCATTAAACAGATTGGCAATTTGAGCAACAACCGGACGGGCGGGTTGCTCCGTGTAATTCTCGGCGGGGGTTCCTTTTGGTTCAAATTCCCGTTTAAAATCCTTTTCCGGGCGTGCGGTAAATCGTCCGTTCAATTCCCGGATAATATACCAACTTTCCGGCACGTCAACGAATATGCCGTTGCCATCGGGAAAAGAAAACATTGCTTTGCCGTCCGGGGTTCGAACGGTTCCCCTCCGGTAAACCTCAACACGTCGTCCACGTTGTCCCGGCGAAATTGGATTGCGTCCACCTCTAACAAGGTGCGACAATACCGGGTTCCCGCCGTGGCGTCCGGGTCAACTAAACGGGTGCGCATTTCCTCCGGGTATTCCTCCGGGTCGTACTTCATATAAACCGACTGAATGCCATCAGCGTAAAAGAACTCAATAAAACGGTCGCCCAATCGTCCCCGGATTGCTTGTTTTAATGTCTCAATCCTTTGCGCCTCCGGTCTATCGTTTCCCTCACTACCATTTTGCGCCCAACTCAAACGTATTGAGGTATCGGACGCCGTAACCTCAATTTCTTGTTTTGTTATGTCCTCAATCATTGCGCACATATCGCAATCAAAGGGGCTTAATACTTGCTTATTCATTGCTATTTTTTTTAATTGTTCTTACTGCGTTACTCTTTGGATATGCCAACCGCCAAAAAATCGTTTTTCGGTCGGTGCGGCTGTATTTATCACATTTCAGATTTGCCCTGGTGCAAATATCTTTTCCAATCTTACAACGAACGCAACGTTGACAAAATAATGTTCCGGGGCTATCTGCCAACCGTTGTGCGGCGGGCGTCCATAATGTAGCAATTAAAAACCGCACCGTTGACAATTGCCCGTTCGCCGGGCTTATACTCTCTTTCCCGGTCGAACGGTTCGGGTTGCTTTACTCTCATTCTTTGCCCACTTCGTTTACATAGTCAAACAATGCGTCCAAATCTTCCTTTGCGCCTTTTACGCAAATTCGTACTCTATCGCCGCCCGCTAATGCGGTTTCGACAATCTCGCAATTATACCGGGGGGCGTTTATCTGTATCATTGCCGCCGTGGTATTCGTTACAAACTCGTTTCTTTCTTCCATGCTCTCGGATTTTTGAAGTAAATAAAATGTTTCTGTTGGTTCGTTCTCGCTTTGACACGCCCCCAACAAAAGCGTTGCCAAAGATAACAATAAAATCTTTGTTTTCATCGTTTTACCTTTCTTTTAATCCATATAAACCGTATGCCAATGCCGACAAACAATATTTTCGCCTCAATGTCAACGTAACGGTCGTAACCGTTGACCGCATCCATAGACACGCCGGGAATAATAAACCAACTCTTATATTTCCAATATTCCCGGACGTAAACAGATACGCCAACCCGTCCGATATGAAACCCAATTTGCGCCGTATGTACGTCGCCATTGTTGCGGATAATTCCAACCTGTTTTTTACTCATATCTCCAAATATATTTTTTATAATGTTTTAAACGCCCCTTACAGCAACTAATAATATTTCCATGATTAAAACCGCATCTTTGCGCATCATGTATGCAATCCCATTTCTTTATAAAATTACCCTCTAAATCATATTGATAAACGGGTTTTGCATTGTGATTATCTTTTCCGGTTTTCTTAAACCATGTATTTACCTTCTTCATGGTTTCACGTTTATTATTAATTGCTTTTTGATAATTCAAATTTTGCTTTCTCGTACACCAACGTAAATTAGTCGCATCGTTATTGGCTCGGTTGCCGTCGATATGGTCTATT